>ULVX01045872.1_pt1 | contig 95884 bp, 89 predicted proteins | sample 1959811 | NCBI WGS metagenome assembly ULVX01 (sample SAMEA4835797, study PRJEB28245) | human gut metagenome | biome: gut microbiome; material: fecal sample | place: Denmark | collected 2008
CTTTTCTTTTTTTGCAACTCGAATACAACGTAGATCACCTTGGTCAAAAAAATTATCTGACATAGACTTACTTGATAACATTGAAACCTCAGGATATATAAAGTTCATCATTGAACATTTTAACTCTCAGTCGCTATCTAGAACTTTTAATGTTAAAAATTTAGGGCTCAAAGAAGATATCGATATTTTCTTTTCACAATCTGTACAAAATCAAATATTCAAAACCCCAAGAACTCTTTATTATAACTTTAATAAATTTGAATATGAAATTAAGGATTTATTTAAACCGGCCATTGAATCATATCTTCTATTTTCAAAGCATCCTATCGATCAATGTTCTCATTGTCAAATGTTTTTTCTTAAAACTTCACCTAACCGAAAGTTTTGTGATTCAGCACTAACTTTGAAATCTGGCATGACTTGTAAAGAAGAGCGTGAAGCAATAACGGATCATAAATCTGAATATCAAAAAACTACAAATGACTTTAATCAATATTTACAGAAAGTTACATTAAAAGGTGGTCCGTCTTATACTCGAAGAGTATATAATATTCTAGAAAAAAATAAATATTTTGACTCTGAAAAGCCGAAAAGCTTTGAAAAATTGTCTAAATCAGATACTAAAGATTTACTGTGGATGTTGAATAGCTTCTTTAATTATTCCTATGCCATTATGGAAAGTATGAATTTTCAAGAGATTGTAAAAGATCCAAAATTTAAAGACATTCGCTATTACAATAATAGTCCTGAAAATACCTTTACTCCTGATGCATATAAAAAATTATTTGAAGAATATAAAAAATATACTCGAACAAACAAAGTTAGTAATAAAACAGAAATCATTAACATTTATGACTCCTTAGTTGAGTTTTCGGACCCCGAAAATAACACATTAAATTTTAAAACTATACGTTCTAAATCTATGCAAGATTTAAATGAAGATGATGTTGCGAAATTATTTGAAATCACTGAAACAGTTATCCATGTTTTCTTTCTAGAACTATCCGAGTGGTATTTAGATCCAAAGCAAAAATATCCTCCTAAATATGCTTTCCCAAAAGAATTTGCCACATCCGAACTTAGTAATATTCAGTATATTTCAGAAGATGCTATTAAGGCACTTGAAAACAAAATTGATGATGCACAACAAGATCCTGATATAAAAATGAACGGAGCTAGAGAAGAACAAGTTATTGACCTGATTACTAACTTGGATGAAAGCATTAAAGCTAATCACTAGTTAAATAGGATTCCTCACATTCTGAGAAATCCTATTTTTTTGTTTATCATCCTATATTATCTTCCTTTCTCATTCCTAAATATTTTTCTCGAAGATACCATGCTTGTTCACTTGATATAATACCTTCTACTTCAAAGATATTAATATTACTGTTTAACAAGCACCAGTCGCAATCCCAGTCTAAACATTGTTTTCCTTCTTTAATCAATTGATTTGTGACTTTCATTTTATCAATCGACTCCTGAAGCATACTTGGAAGTCCAACTTCTAAATATCCTTTATCTAATGGATACCCATTTTCATCTACATCATCTTTATACTTGTTTTTTCATAGTTTGCTTCCTCATTTTTTTGCATGTTTTTCTTTTCTAGACAATTTACAAGTCGCAACCACAGCACCAGCAGCACCTAATACTGTTGTCATACTTAAGCCTGCAATAGCCGTTTCTACACCTGTATTTACTGAACTTGATTGTTTTGTATCATTTTGTTCTTTCTCAACTTCTTTCTTACTTTCTTCTAAGTGCTTTTTTAAATCATTGTTCACATTTGTTTCTTGAATGATTGCTTGATCATAATCTGCTTTCGCATTTTGATATGCAGTATTCACAACATCAAATTTATGTTTTACTTCTTGATAAACCTGTTCTTTTTCATTCAAATCTAACAATGCTGCTTTATACTGTTTTAATAATGCACAAATCGATTCATAACCATCAATAGTAGAAACTTCTGTATCCAACTTCTTCTCTTTTAAATTGTTGTAACAAGCTACCAAGGCATCCACTTTATTTTTTTCTGAATTTAAGTTAGCGTATTCTGCTGTCAATTCATCTAAAGCTTTTTCTAATGTTTTAACTTTATCTGCTAAGTCTGTTTTTACTGTTTCAGCCTTGACTACTGCGTTCTTAGCATTTTCTAAATTTGCAAATGCATCATTCACATTTTGATTTAATTTTAATAAGCTTTGATAATCCTCTTTTTTTTTATTTAAATTCAACTCTTTCTCTTTTAAAACTTCCTTCTTTTCATCTACGACAACCGATTGATCTTTTAAAGCCTTTTCTGCACTATCTAGTTCTGATTGTCTTTTATCAACTTCATTTAATGCCAATTGCCATGCATCTGTTTTATCTTTGACAATAGATTCTTGTTTTGAAATGTTAGCCTTGATTTTATCTACATCTAGTTTTGATTGATTTAATTTTTGAATCTCTGTTTCTTTATCCTGAATTGATTTTTGTGCTTGTACTGCTAATTCTTTAGTTACACTTAACTCATCCATTTTATTTGAAATAGAACCATTTAAATCATGAATCTGATTTTCAATATTTTCTTGTTGTGATTTTGCCAAGTCAATCGCATCCAATGCAGTTTGAACATTCGCTTTTACCTGTTCCAAATTCTTTTGTTGCGCCAAATATCCATTCATAAACGTATTAAATTCTGCTTGTCCTTTACTCAAATCATCAAGAGCTTTTAAATATGTTTGTTGAGCTTCTTCTACAGTTTTATATGTAGCCATCTCCTTTTGTGCTTTCAACAACTCTTCGTTGGCCTTTGTATATTCTTCTAAAGCCTGTTCGTGTTGTTTGAATACATCTTTAAGCCCATTCACATAAGATGTTAATGACTTTTCATATTCATCCACTGTCATAGTATAATCAGATCCTGTAAATCCAAATGTTTGAGAGTAATCATTACAACCAGGATTCACTTTTACTGTTTGCCCTAATGCGAAACCTGTATAGTTATATCTTTCATCCAAAATATTGTAGTAATGCCCAATCTTTTCCCATAAATCAGGCCATGTACTATATACTTCCATGCTTGTCATATTTTCTAGATTTGGATACTTACCAGAAGCAATCGCATCTTGATACAACTTATATTCAGAATCATACCATCCTTTAAATGGATTATAATGTTTTGATCCATATGCGATATTCTCTCCACAATTATATAAACCTAAATGAGTCCATTTCGAATTGTGTTCTAATTGAGCAATATTTCCAGATGCATCAATTTGTGCAATTACCACTAAGCTTAAATCCACATTTAATTCATTCAAACCATTTTGTTTACGAAGCGCATTACACTGCTTAATATAATCAATCGTTGCGATCATGTTATCTAAATTTGTTGGATCTGTGTCTGCACCTAGTTTACATTCATACAAATTATCCTTATTTATAAGATTTTCATCTTCCATCATATATAAAGGATACTCTGCATGGATCGATTTAAAATATCCATAAGAACCTTGATTCCATTGATTCAAAGCATCTTGATACGCATCATTTAAAGATTCTAGTTTCTTTTGTGCTGCTTCTACCGCTGCTTTTTTATCATTCAATTGACTTGATTCTGCATCAAACTTTGCTTTGGCCTCTTCAAATTTCGTTCTAGCCAATTCGACTGCTTCTTGAAGTTTTGCGATTTCACCATCCTTTAATGTTGCCTGTTCTTCCATTTCATCCATTTCTGCTTGCGCTTTATTTTGTTCTTCCACTTTTGTATCATAATTCGAAACTGCATCTTCAACATTTGATTTGGCAACATCTAAATCCATTTGTACCTTTGATAATGAAGATTGAAGTGCTGCTATTTCACTATTCATAGATTCAATCTTAGAGTTATAGTTATTTATTTCCAATTCTAAATTTTGAATTTCAGTTTGAATAGCTTGAATCTGTTCAGAATTATCTTTTCCATTTGCTTCAGACAATTGTTGTTGTAAAGAAGCTAATGTATTTTCAGCATTTGCTTTCGCATCTAATGATTCTTGTAATTTATTTTGAGCATCACTCAATGCTGTTTCGCATTCTAAAACCTTAGCACTTAATTCTTCTTGTTGAGTCTTAGCATCATTCAATTCTGTTTGTGCTTGCATAACAGCAGTTTTTGCTTCATCAATAGCTTGTTTTGCCTTTTCTACGTTTTCTTTAAAAGAAACATCATCCAAATTTTGTACCGCTTCATCATATATCTTTTGTGCCTTTTCTAATTCAGAAGCCGCCTTGTTGTATGTATCTTCTGCTTCCTTTTTAGCCTTTTCAGCATTTGCCTTTTCTAAAGCTACTTGATCTAAATCCTTTTTCTTATTTTTAATATCTTGTAGATTTGACTTCATCGCATCCAACACAGCAGAATTTACACTTGATTCCATTTGATTATACTTATAAGAAGCTTGTTCATATGCTTGTTTTGTTACATCATATTTTGGTTGCACTTTATCCAATTCAGCCTGTGCTTCTAGTAGTAATGCCTTTTTAGATTTCACTGCATCCTGTGCTTGTAAAATAGCATCTGCCAATACATCTTCTTTACTTTGTGTTTGTTTTACAGTACACGTGAAATCTGTTGGTTCAGTGATTTCTTTTGCATATGCCGTAAGTCCCATAGATTGCATTGCCATACCAGCCGCTACAAGTAACATTGCCTTTTTACGAATTGTCATTTTATTCATTTTATCTTCCTCTACTTTCTTGATGGATAAAAACCCTTCATCTCTCGTTCTTGTCATGTATATCATCTTCCAAAATCTTGTTTTATTCATCATGCAATTCGCCATCATTCAAAAAAATAAAAAAAGATTCAATCAGAACCTGATCAAATCTTTACCATTAATAAGAAATCCAATACCATCCAATTTCTAATACAGGAAGAATCCCTAAGAAATATAATAATACGTCTCCAGATAAACCACTATTTTCAAGTGCTAAACCAATTGGAACACATACAAATACAAATACCCCCAAAATTGTAAGTCTTCTGAATTTTAATGCGAAATATAAAAACGATGTACATCCAAGCGCAAATGCCATATCAAATTTTACACCTACTGCCATTTCGATTACAATTGAAATTCCAAAACAAATTAACCAACGAATTACCACTTCCATAATCATTCCCATTTTATCATCTGTCATATACAATCTCCTTCTAAGCTCTATACGCTTTTTACAGTTTTATTGTATTGCATCATACGATCCATTTATATAGTCAATTCGCCATCACTTAATTTAAACGTAAAAAAATGTCATATAAAGCATTTTATTTATAGGCAAGACTTTTAAATTTCACTTAACTTAATGACATTGAACTAAAACCTTCCTTTTTTCGTGATTATTTATTGTTGCAGTCATCTTTTTATCCCTTTCACAAGAAGACAATCATAATCTGGATTGTTATAATCCCTATCTTCATTACTATCGAACCAGTACCAAGACTCGATTGTATTAACAAACCAGTCAGACTCAGGTAGATCACAGGCAAGGAAACTAAAAGGAGTAAACGCTTTTTTTATAGGTGCTACATATACTCCTAATCCATATTGATGGATATCATATTCTGCCATCAGCTTCTCAATGGTTTTATAGCACGCATTCAACGTGACTCCGTACTTTTTACATTTTTCTTCACTGAATTTAAATTCCATTCTTGTTAACATAGCATTTGCAACCTCTTTTTCACATCCAAGCAACTACAAGAACTTTAGGGACTTCGCCTGTTTCTTCCCATGTAGTGTAAACTTTTTGTTTTGCATGTCTAGAATAGAATGTAGATACATCAATCCCTTTAGAATGTTCTATTGTTTTGTACGAATCTAAATCGAATACAAGAGTTTCCATTCTATTTTCGTCCATTTCTTCAAAGTATCTTAAATAAACAATATGACCATCTATTTTATCGACAATAATTTTTACCATACTAATTTCCTTCATCTTTCTTCTTCATCATATGTATGTTTTGGTTTAATATAATTTTTTAATTTATTCTTGTGCATATTCTTTTAGGACCTCTTTTCGAAGCTCTTCAGATGTCATTTCTCCATTACTCACTTTTAAAAGCTTTTCAATAAATTCTTTACTCACATACATATCTTCTATAGCCATCGTTGCTGCTACCCGTTGTACAATTCTTCCTGCTTCTGTGTTTTTGATAATCATTTTGATTCTCCTTCATTTTTATAGCTTTTCTTCGAATTTCTTTTTTTGAGACGATCTAGTTTATCTAATGCACTTTTTCTGTCTTTATTTACTTGCAGTTTGATGAAAGCTTTTTCATCAGGCTCTAATAGTTCTCTTTTTATAAATTTTAAGGATTGAATTGCTTTTTCTGTTTTAAAAACAATTTGTTGATCAAAACCAGCTACATTAATATATTGTATAGCTTCTTTTTTTGTATATGTACCTTTTATATATTCATTAACTGTATCACATACCTTGTTCTCTGCTGTTGGACCGATTAGAATATCATATTTATCATATTTTTTTTGACTATCAATCCCTAATCTGTTGTTTGTAACAAAATCAAGCCATTCTTCATCAAGCTTAAATGTATAGATTTTTAAATCACCAATTCTATTAAATGAATATGTATTAATTGTAGATTTTCTTTTGGATGATGCCCATTTTTTTGCCATTTCTTTTTTTTGAGTTGTATAGAAGCCAACTCCAAAATCAACATCCTCCCGACTGTTATCTAAATCAGGATTTTCAAATGTTGCACCAGTTCCATGGTAAAGTATATTAATGTCTTGAATCATATTTATACCTCCTTAGATTCATTATATTTTATTTTCTTTGTTAAATTCCATTCTTGTTAACATAGCATTTGCCACCTTTTTTTCATTCATTCAGATTCTAACACTTTTGGAATTTTTCCTGTTTCTTTCCACGTAAAATATATGACTTATTTTGCATGTCTAGAAAAGAATGTACAAACTTCCAATCCTTTTGAATGCTCAAGAATTTCTCCTGTTCGGACATTAAATACTAGTGTATATTTCCTGTTCTTGTCATTTTCTTCCAAATAATGTGTAAAAACAATATCTCCATCGACTTTATCAACAAATACCTTTACCATAATAAGTTCCTTCATTTTTAACAGCTTTTCTTCTCATTGCTTCATTTATTTCATCCATTTTTTCACCATTGACTGCATTAAACAGTTGTATTGTGGATCATCATAATTTCTATATTCATTGCTATCGAACCAATACCATGATTCGATGGTTTTTACAAACCATTCACATTGAGGCAAATCATACATAAACGCCCCAAAAGGAGTAAACGCTTTTTTTATAGGTGCTACATATACTACTAATCCATATTGATGGATACCATCTTCTGCCATTAGTTTCTCAATAGTTTTATAGCAAGCATTTAAAGTAATTCCATATTTTTTACATTTTTCTTCACTGAATTTAAATTCCATTCTTGTTAGCATAAATGTTCTCCTTAGTAAGTATCTTTATCATTCTTCTTTGCCAATGACCTTATTAGTACATCGGAGTTTGGATAGCAATATTTTTTATTTTGCATACTCATCATTTAACTCCTTAATTAAATCATCAGTTGTCATTTCTCCATTGCTTACTTTTAAAAGCTTTTCAATGAACTCTTTGCTTTAATACATATCTGATATAGCCATCGTTGCTGCTACCTGTTGTACTTTTCTTCCTGCCTCTGTATTTTTGATAATCATTTTGGTTCTCCTTCTTTTTTAACAGCTTTTCTTCTTTTTGCTTCGTCTATTTTATCCATTTTTTCACCATTGACTGCATTAAACAGTTATATTCTGGATCATCATAATTTCTATATTCATTACTATCGAACCAATACCAAGATTCGATGGTTTTTGCAAACCATTCGCATCTAGGTAATCTGCACTGGAGCAAGCCAAAAGGTGTAAACGCTTTTTTTAAAGGTGCTACATATATACCTAATCCATATTGATGGATATCATCTTCTGCCATTACTTGTTCAATTGTTTTATAGCACTCATTCAAAGTAACTCCATATTTTTTACATTTTTCTTCACTGAATTTAAATTCCATTCTTGTTAACATAGATTTTGCCTCCTATATCTTTATTCTATTTCACTATATTCACTCTCTACATTTAGAACATACATATAAAGCTGGAATATCTTATTTTCTAACCTTTTTGGTTTGCAAGTATCATGACTGGAAACTAGAGTCAGTATTGATTTGATCCTATGCTAATTTAAAAGATATTGATTATTTTATTTATGAAGACTATTTATTATCTTTCTTTTTCAAACAGATCAATTCGTGTGCTTAATCCATTTTTTAAATTTTTCAGTCTTTCATCTGACCATTCTTTATTTTTATATTCCATTTCACTTTGGAAACTCTTTAAAAACACATAATATTCTTCAGATAGTCCTTTTAAATTTTGAATAGGAATAGCACGAATTGTATCCATATCCAAAGATTTTAAAATCGCATTATAATCTTTATTCACATCTGTAAAGAACTTTCCGCAACCATGAGTGAAGTCCATGTTTTGAGTATACTCATCGCAGCACATGCTTTGACCTGTGTCAAAAATTGGTGTGACTCGTTCCCATTTTAATGTTTCAACATTGCGAATAATTCCAAAATTCTTTAAATGACGATCGTAATTCATCATTAAATAATCAACAACAAACATTTCAGTTATTTTCTTTCTAGCATCTAGTATTCCATGATTTTCTAATATGCGTACATAATGTTCATAATCATTAATGGTATTTTCTTTTTTTGAACTTTGAAACACATCATGGGCACTGATGATTTCTTCATTTTGATTGATGAAATTTTCGCATTTAGAAACAATAACTTTATCTTGCTTTATTGTATACCAGTCAACAATGTAATTGCAGTAATCAAATCCGAGTTGCTTACATATTTGAGAGGCCAGCCACTCATCAAATGGTTCTTGTTCGAAACGTGTATACGTTCCCTTAATAAGAATTCGCTTATCATTTTCAATGATCCATCCTTTTGGCAACATACCATCAGTTGTATTGTTTGGTGTTTTTAACGAATCGTTTTGTACAGTATATAAGTGAGAAGAATCATCTAAAGATGCTTTCAAGAACCCCGTTGAATCAAAATCATGAGTAAAAAAATTGATATCTTTCCATTGTATACAGCTACTCTCGTCAACAATCCAGTATTGATCTGATAGGGATAATGCAAAGTGTTTATTTAATAAATCACCTGGACTTGAAATATTTAATCTTTCTAGTAGATGATTTAAATTTTTTCGCCATAATGGGATACCACGTCCTTGAAACCATTGATTCATTGCTTTGACATTGCTTATAGATGCGTTGTGATACGCATTATAGAAAGATAATGGAGCATATTCTATATTCGTTATTTCATAAATATTTGTAATTGCCTGTACGTCTTCGTTATATTCAATCAAAGCAACCTGTGTATGCTTATTCATTAATCGACATATCATAATTTTTGTCCCTTTCTTTTTTATTGTTTTTTACTTTGCATACTTATCATTTAATTCCTGAATTAAATCATCAGTTGTCATTTCTCCATTACTTACTTTTAAAAGCTTTTCAATGAATTCTTTACTTAAATACATATCTGATATAGCCATCGTTGCTGCTACCTGTTGTACTTTTCTTCCTGCTTCTGTGTTTTTGATAATCATTTTGATACTCCTTCAATTAACGACTAACGACTTTTCTTCGCTTTGCTTCGTCTATTTCTATCATTTTTTCAGCTCCAATTGAATTAGGCAATCATAATCTGGATCATCATAGTTTCTATATTCATTACTATCGAACCAATACCAAGACTCAATTGTATTGACAAACCAATCGACTTCAGGCAAATCACACGCAAGAAGACTAAATGGCTCAAATGCTTTTTTCAATGGAGCTACATACACTCCTAATCCATATTGATGGATACCATCTTCTTCCATTAATTGCTCAATTGCTTTATAGCATGTATTCAACGTGACTCCGTACTTTTTACATTTTTCTTCACTGAATTTAAATTCCATTCTAGTCAGCATAAATTTTGTCTCCTATATACTCTTTGTTTTACCATATCCAACGTTGTACACTCTTGAATAATGAGTTATGAATCCTACTAACACATCTTTAATTCACATAACATGATACCTTTTTTAATGTCACTATATTTTTATTGCACAAGAAAAGATTCAATCAGAAACTGATTAAATTTCTAATGTGGGCATAATTCCAAAGAAATATAGTAGTAAGTTTCTAGATAAACCACAAATCTCTTGTGCCAATCCAATTGGAACGCATATCAACAAAAATGGACTTAAATTGCATAAAATTTAAATTCTGTTATAAAATACAAAAATGAAGTAAATCCTAACGCAAATCCCATTTCTATATGTGGGCTAACTGCCTGTTCAACAATAATTGATATTCCAAAACAAAATACCCATCAAATTACTACTTTCTTAATCATCTCCGTTTTATAATCTTGCATCATTTACAATCTCCCTTCAAAGTTTAATACGCTTTTTACAGTTTCATTGTATTGTATCTTAAATAGTAATTATATATTCAATTCGCCATCATTTTATTAAAACATTCAAAAATGCCATATAAAGCTTTTATAACTTTACATGGCATAAAGATACATCTTTTTGATTTAAATTACTTCTTACGACGTTTTGTTTCAGTAAGAACAATACCCGCTAACGCAAGTCCTGCAGTTGTGACAGAAGCTTCAACATTTGTAGATACACCTGTATTCACAGAATCCGTTTTAGCTTCTTCTTTTTTAGCAGGAATAGTTTCTTTATTCTGCTCGAATAAGAATGCATTCAATTGACTAAGCACTTCATTGTAATCCGATTCAGCTTTCAAGAACGCTTCTTTTGCATCTAAATACAAGTTGTATTTTTCAACATAGTTGTTTTTAGCTTTTTCTAAAGATTTTTGAACTACATCTCGTTCATCAACTGTAGCTCCAAGTTGAGACAAGAATGCACGAATTTTTTCATTTTCAACAGAAGTCAAGTCAGCTTTTGAGCCTTGATCCATTACATCATTCAACACAGTTCGAGCTTGTTCGAATGACAATGCATCAGCTTTCTTTTCTGTTAAAGTTTCGTTCAACGCTTTGATTTGTTCTTTTAAAGAGCTGATTTTTTCATTTGTTGATTCTTTTACAGCTTTCAAAGCATCAATTTGATTACCAATAATCTTCATTTCAGCTTGAGCATTTTTTACAGTTTCTACACTTGTGTTGTAGTCATCTACAGCCTTTTGTGCTTTATCTGTTGCTTCCGATTTAGCTTCGAAATCAGCAGTGGCTTTTTCAAGTTCTTCACAAGCTTGATCTGCTTTGATTTGAGCTTCATCACGAACAGCTTCAGCTTTTGCAACATCTTCATTTGCTTTTTCAAAAGCTTTTTTAGCTTCAGTTTTTACGTTATTAGCTGTTTTCAAGTTTTCTTGAGCAGCCTGTAATTCTTTGCGAGCCTTTGCTTTATTTGTATCCCAGTTTGCGATATTGTCATTTAATGTGTCAATTCGAGCTTGAATACTATTAACATTGGCTTTTGCATCTGCAAGTTTCTTTTCAGCTTCAGCCTTTGCAGTTTCTTTAGCTTCTACATTTGTTTTTGCTTCAGACAACTTTTGCTCAGCATTTGTCACATCTGCCTTTTTCTGATTGACTGTGTTTTCTGCATTTTGAACAGCATTCTTAGCTTCTGTAACAGCATTATTCGTTACTATTGCATTTGCTTCTAAAGTTGCTTTTGCATTGTTTACCTGAGTAAGTTTATTTTGCAATCCAGTTAAAACATCCTTTTTAGATTTTAACAATGCTACTGCATTTTTCAATGCAGTGTCATCTTTTGTAGTGGTTCCATTTGCATTGTTTACAGCGTCTTTTAACGCTTTATGCTGAGTATCAACAGATTTCAAATTGTTGTAGTAGTCGTTGAAAGATGTTTCAAATTCATCGATAGACATTACAATATCTTTCTCTTCGAAATATCCAAACTCCTGAGCGTAGACACCGTTTACCTTTTGCAATGCAAAACCAGTTGTTTCGTCATCTGGATTCATGATGTTCAAATAGTGTCCAACTTCGGAGAATTTGTGATTTCCAGCCTCATACTGTTTCTTTTCGTAGTCGTACCAGCCTCTAAATGGACTTGCACCTGTTCCAGCTTCTCCATATCCCCATGCAAGATTTTCAGAATATCCATACACGCCGGAGTGATTGCCTTCTGCCTGTGCATAGTTTGCATTGACCTGAGCAATAGCCATAGCAACCATGCTTACTTTTGGTGTAGATAAGCCGTTCTGTTTACGAAGCTTGTCGTACTCTTTTAAGTAAGCAATACTAGCCTGCATATTTTCAAGGCTTGTTGCATCTCCAGCCTGTCCCATATGTGTATAAGAAGCCAGTTCGCCTCGGCTTGAAGAATCGTTATTCACATTGAAAATCTCTTTTAGAATATCATAGCAGCCAAGCGATTCAAAGTATCCCTTGCTTCCAGCCGTTAAGCGACTCAACTCTGTAGCGTACTTGGATTCAAAGTCAGCAAGATTTTTCTTTGCCTGTTCCAAAGGGCTGGAAGTGCTGTTGTAGTCGTCAAAGGCTTTGTCATAATCATCCTGAGCTCTATCAACTTCACTTTGCGCATTAACAATCTGTGTATTTAAAGCTAATATTTCATTGTTCTTAGCTTCAATTTCTTTTTGATTTGCATCATAGTCAGTTTGAGCTTTGATTAACGACTCCTGTGCATTTGCCAAGTTTGTTTTTGCCGTTTCTAATTCTCCAACAGCTAATTCATAATTTGTTTGTGCAGTCTGTTGAGCGTTAACAACAGCATCATAAGCTGTTTGAGCCTGTGTCATTGTCTCCTGTAATGCTGTTACATTATTTTGAGCTAATGCTAAGTCAGCTTGAGCAGTTTCTAATTCTGCCCTCGCATTTTCAATACCGTTCTCGTCTTCAAACTGATCCACGATAGCTTGTTTTTCGGCAACGATATTTGTTTTTGCAGTAACGTCAGCTACTGCATTATTATATGCAACCGAAGCTTCTTCAACAGCTGCCTTTTTTGCTTCTGCATCAGCGATTGCATTCGTTAATTCAGTGTTAGCAGCATCTGCTTTTTCCTGTGCCGAAGTTAATACTTCATTCGCTGCTGCTTGTTCGGATTTTGCAGTTTCCAACGCTGTTGTTAAATCAGCAACATCTTTTAAAGTAGCAAGTTTGTTTTGAAGTTCTGCTAACTCAGTCTTCTTTGCATCCAAGTTTTTTTGAGCTTGTTCTAAGTCTACAGAAGCTTTTTCATTCAAAGCACTTTGCTCTTCCAAGTTCTTCTTAGAATCGTTGATTTGTGTTTCCAATGATTCGATTTCATTAAGAATAGGTTGTAGTTCATTCATAATTGCATCATAAGTTGCTTGATAATTTTGTTTTACCACCACATTGCGAGCATCATAAGCAGCTTGCAGGATTTCAAGTTGTTTAGAAGCAACACTATAAGCGCCTTTTGCTGAATTGAAATCAATCTTCTTTTCATCCACAATATTCTTCGCATCATGAAGTTTAGATTCAAATTCATCTGATTTAGTCATTGTTTGCTTAACATTCGCAACATGACTTGTTGTTGCATTAATATTCATCATGGTTGAGCTAACACCTTGTAAAGCAGTCATTCCTGCAATTACACTCATCAATACTTTTTCGTTAGTTTTTTTCATACTATTTTACCTCGACTTTCCTAACTTCATTCAATTGATTTACCAAATTTTCATTTGAACTTGGGATATAACCCACATCTTGTGTTACACTTTTTGCGATAACTACATAAATCGGATATTCAAAATACTGATCCGAATACTCACCACAATGTTTACAACGAAATGGAATCTTATCACGTTCAAGATGTTCACTTATATATCCGGATACAATAACTCGATCTTTTACATGTATAGAATTATTGATAGTTTCTGCGATTTTATTAAATCCATGCACATAAACTAAATTCAAACGTTCAGTTCCTGATTTAACCTTTTCTATAATCAAATCTTTTAAAATCTCTTGTGCTACTTTAGGACGATTATTAGCTACTGAGAACCATGTATGATTTAAATTTGACTTAATGGGATTTGGAATAACTCCACTTATAGAAACGGAATTTATTCCTACTGAATCTGGAAATAAGGATCCAGGTGAAACCTCAAAATCATCTAGAATAATATCTGTGCGTTTTGCACGTCTTGAACGCGTACTCACTTCACCACAATGTGGACACTTCATAGCTTGCGTTCTTACGTATTCAAAACAAGCAAGTCGTCCTGTTGCCATTAAATAATCACCAACACCAATGGAATCTTGTGCTCTTGTGATTAAATCTTTATCAATGATCACACATTTAATTTGTTCAAACTTAGGGATATCGTATCGATCAATATCCAAAACAATTTCTAAACCCTCTTTGTAAAATACATCCTTACAAATTCTTGGTTCTTCAGCTACAATACCTGCAATTCTACATTTATTTATACTCATAATCTTTTCCTCCTTTTCGTATAAAATAAAATTTAAAATTAATTAGCTAACAAAGAAGTCATCAATACTACTAGAAGACACAGAATATCTTTTTTGAATAAACTGGCAATTTTCAAAGCCATCAATACTTTAATACTCCATAACCTCATCCTTTCTTTCCTCCACGTCGTTTTCACGGCTAAATCATATCGCGATATATGAATCAAAAAATTTTTATGAGACTAATTCCCCAGTAATTTGAAGAAGTATCCTTCACATCAAATTTCTCGCCTCCTTGATTACGCCTTCATTCTAAATCGAATCTTCAAGACATTCAGAAACATGAGACTAGTTTCCCATTTTATGAGTGCACATAAAAAAAGATCAATATTCAATACGAATACCGACCTTATAGATTTAATACCTTTTTAATTTATTAGACACATTAAATAAATTAGGATATAAAGCTAAAATCAACACTCATACAACGTCTTATATAAATTGAATTCTGGACATATATCTTTATTTCGAACGCCACTTAAGATGTTGTTAATCTTCATGAATTCATCTTGAAACATCTTGCTTCCAATCATCATTGTATGTAACTCACTATATTGAAATAACGCTAAATCCCCTTGTAGATAATGTGTCATTACATTTCTTTTGTCTCTGAAGAATGCTTTGATTCTATCATGAAGACGATTAACCATTTCTAAGGTATATCCATCTTTCGATTTTTCACGAGATGGTATTTTGACCCATTTTACATTTAATGCATCCATTAATTGGTGATAGCTTCTTTGACTATCGCTGATTACAATTGATTCAGGACGTATTGTGTTTTTAAAAATATCTATTAGCGTGCTAGAGGTGGACCGACCTCTATCTGCCGTGTGTACAACATAATTTCCATCTTCATCTATTGCACATGCGATACCAATTTTATCTTTACTTATACCTCTACGATTTTGGTTCACAAACCCCTTAGCTTGGTAAGTCAAATATGTTTCATCCAGTGCAATTTTCTTTGACAATTGTTTTTTGTTTATCAATTCATTTAGAACATACATAAGTTTGTGTCTGTTATAAAATGCAGAAACAATACTGATACCTACAAGCTTTGCAGTTTTAGATAAATAATTATTGTTCAATGAAGAATAGAATAAGATTTCCCATTGTTCCTTTGATAAGCGGGACCAATGCATTAGATGATTTGTACTATTAATGAATCTTCGTTTACAATTATTGCATTTATAACGTTGTCTTCCTTTACTGTTTTTTTCCAGCCTTAACAATATGAATGCTTCCACAATAAGGGAAGTACTCAATATGAGAGCTGAATAGAAATTCAAAGCATGACTGCTTAATGGCATCAGATAACTGTAGTAACTCATTCGTATCGTAGTTATCGAATGTTCTTGTATCTAGCAACTCTGTAGATTCATCTATTTTTAAATTAAATTCTGTACACATGTTTTATTACCTCACTTACAGGTAAAGTGTACTAGTCTAATCGACAATAATGTTGTCTATATCCTGTTTTTAATGTGACTTTCTCTTTAAAATAATAGTTAAAATAAATCATAAAGTAGCTCGAAACAAACAGAGATATCACTCTTATAAAATATTATTCCCTGACTAAGCACCTGTTGTTACCTATAGTCCGTTGTCTCATTTTCCGTCGGCTTTTATAATTTAAATGAGGTGATACTATGGATATTTCTATACAAAAAGAATTTGGTAATTGTATTCGTTGTTTTCGTAAAAGTCTTGGACTAAGTCAAGAAAAATTTTCTCTCAAAATTGGAATGGACAGGACATATTACGCTTCAGTAGAGGCTGGCAAACGAAATATTTCAATATTAAACATTAAAAAAATAGCAGATGGTTTAAACATTTCGTTGTCAGAATTATTCTCTGCTATCGAAAATTATAAGGAGAATTCAGATGATTAATTATGCATGTAATATTTCAAAAAGCGGTCTATCTATATATGATAATATAGACGCAAATGACCCTAACTTATTTATTCCAATCAACGATTTAGAATCAATCTTAGCTAATCATATGGTTGGCTTATCATTTGAGGGATACCCTCTGCGGACTCGCTCAAAAATAGTTAAACAAAAAATATGTTCCGCTCTTGGTTATCCAATTCCTAAATCATTCTCTAAAACAAAGCCAAGGTTTCCAGGTCAAAATTTTGATGTTTATACACAAAAAAGTCTGAACGTTCAAATTTGGAATGAAGAAGTAGATGGAAATCGTAGATACGTATTTTTTAAAGTAGATGATAATGATAGAATAACCGCTGTAAAAGTTATTACCGGAAATACTTTAGCTCTATATGACAAAACCGGAACATTAACAAGAAAATACCAAGCAACAATGAAATCATACGGAAAGAACATCTGTTCTTCAAACGATTCAAATAGAGTTGCAAATTGGATAATTGACGGTAATGGAGATTTATCCGGAATCAATCCCAATAATTACCCACTAAGTAATCAATTATTAAAAATCACCGAAATATACCACAGATTGCTTCCTATGGTTGGTAAATCTATACACTATTTAGATGCCATTCAAGAACGTAACCGTGGAGCAGAACTTCATTCCATGATTTGTGAACATCTTGGCTATTCTATTTATGATGATGACGGAACATACCCCGATATTGCAAACCAATTATTAGAGGTAAAATTACAAACATCTCCAACCATAGATTTAGGCTTGCATTCACCTGAAGACAGGGAATGTATTGCTTCAATAGGACGCACTCATTTCTATAGTGAAGATGTTCGCTATGCAATTTTTGACGGTGAAGTAAATGAATCAAATATTATACTAAAAAATCTATACCTTGTCACAGGAGAAGATTTCACAAATCATTTCACATTATTCAATGAAGGAGGAACCAATTCTAAAATACAACTTCCTCTTCCTAATGATTTCTTTGATTAAGTCAAGAAAACATAAGTTCAACAATTGAATCAAGCTCTTTTTTATCGTCGATAAACGCAAGATCTGCATTTTCGGCGATTATTTTTTTTACCAACTTTATCGCCTTTTTAGCAAGTTCAGAATCATAATACGGAATTGGAAATTGTTCTACATATTGAGCTTGATAGCGTCTTTTTCCTGAATACAATTTATTATTAAACTTAACATCATAAAATTTTTCTATAAACGGACTGTTTGCGACTGCTAATGCTAAGTATATTATTTCTTCCATAATATTTGAATCTATATCAATCCAGTAGCAATCTCCATTTACAATTGCTCCAGTTTCATCTAACCAAAACTGTGGCTTTTCAGAAATGTCCCTAAATACAATCTTACGATGCTTCCATGCATCTGGATTTTGTGGAACCCATATTTCAAACCAATTACGTTTAGCTTTTTTTACATAATTTCTACCATCTAACTGTTTAAAATGATGCAAAAGATACTCTTTAGATTTAGGATATTTTTCAATATCAACAGCGACCTTTTTTCCATCTACCATCATATGTGTATATAATACCTTCCATTGATTTTGATTATTCGCAACAATTTGACCAGCATTTCTATGTGTAATAAGAGGTTGCAGGAGTTCTAATTCTGCATTGTCACCTGACCAGTCATCACCAATAAACACGTTATCTGCAGTCGTTTTGATTCCCACTCTTATTTTCCCAATATCTCCAAATGTCAACCACGTATGTCTTTCTATTTGATCAAGCCATTTTTTATTTTCATCCGAAGATATAGCCCATGTTCGATCTGATTCAACACTTTGTAGACAACCTTGTTGATATTTATAAACCCTACCATCTGGTATTCTAAACAAACCTTTACTATAAATTGAATCAAACACATTGTCCACAAGCTTTGCATCTTCAACATTCGACAACTCTTGATATACTGTAGTAACTGCAACATCCTCTTTACATTTTGTCTTCCCTATTGAAAATATCATAATACAAGGAAGTACAGATGCCGTAAATAATTTTGTATCTCCTAAATCAGTAATACGATGAATACAATAGTTTTGAAGCATGTAATTTCGGACTGAATTTCCAGCCTTAATCGTCATAAATTTATTTGAGGTAATATATCCAGAAATACCATCTTTTTTCAAAACTCGTTTTGTGTAAATCAAAAACGCATAATAAATGTCCACTCGTCCCGCAAGGTTTAACTTTTCAGCTATTAACTGTGCCTTCTCACTTCCCATAATTTGAGTTCTAATATATGGAGGATTTGCAATCACAAGATCATATGTTCCTGCAGAATCATTTTCTACAGCATTTAAAAAATCACCTATTCTTATTTCAATTTTTACTTCTGGATACTTTTTTTGTAATTTTTCTTGAGTAATAGCTGCGACTTTTTCATCTGTCTCATAGCCGACCGCATAAATTTTCAAATTTTTATCTAAAACTGCATTAATCATAGATATAAGAAGCTCTCCTTCACCCACAGCTGGATCAAGAATATCAATGCGATTTTCAAAGCCATTTCTTTTATATTTAAGCATTTCAAGTGCTACATAATCAGCCATTTCCGTCGGAGTATATACGACTCCATTCTCTTTATTCTTACTAGTGTTACTATACCTCATCATTTTCTACCTCTGTTTCCATTTTAAATTCTAATATGTCATCAACATTGCAAAACAAAGCTATGCATATCTTTTCTATACTTTCTAATGATATATATATTGATTTCTCTTTATTCGAGTCATGATATTCGCACTAAAACCAAATATTTCAGAAAGCTCAGATATAGGAACTTCCTTTTCAATCAATAAATGAAATAACTTATTATATGTTACCACTATTTAATCTCTTCGATTGATTTTTATATTTTATCACGTTTTAGTTTATTATTCAGTAAAACGTGATAATTTACATAAAAAGCATTAATAAATATCAATTACTTTTATTATTCATCTTTATCATTCTATTACTTAACATACTTTTCAATCCTTAACAAAACCCATTGGCAATAAACCAATAAAGTAGAATAACAAGTATTGCTAAAAACTTTTACTTGAAATTACACTCAAACCAATAAATTCAAAGTAACAATACTGGCTTTACAAAAAAATATTTACTCTCCCTTTGATACGTTACTTTTTTTATTACTTATTTTATCGGACCACATGGAACTAATATTATTCTCTCTACAATAATCTGCTACTTTTTTACATAGTAACTTTACCGTTTTATCAAAATTTAGATCTGTTTTTATTCAGCATAGAATTATTCCAACCTTTAAAATATATTTTCCACGGTTTTTCACTGTCTTTAATCTTATCTTGACGATAGCGCATCAAATGTATAGAATTTACTATACGTTTTTTACATTTATGTGGGGCATGATTTGAAATGTATTTTAAAAACATATATGATGTAAAAACTCCTCCGCCTGGTTTTAACTGTAATAAATCACATAATTTATATAAATCTTTATCCGTCATTTATGCTTCATATCTTTTTTCAAATATATGACAGCCGCCCAATTTGTATCAATTGCTCCAATCAACAACTCACATGAAGATGCACCTATATCAAGTATGCATCTAAACTTATAACGTTGATATTATACTTCAAATTCATTTAAATCAATTTCTTTCTCTCACAAATCTGATACTAAATATTTTAAGACTTAACTAGCAATTTGGTGACTTTGCTATAATTCTTCTTTTTATCACTTATGCGAACAACCATTCGTTTTTCAAATCCTTTAAGCGAGTGATCTTATAGATGTTTTTCAGTCCAAGTAGTATGTACTGTAATTTTTCTGTGTTATCCATTCCTTGGGTTTCTCTTTGCATGACAAAAAGAGCATTGTATCGATTTATATATTTTGATGCTACCCCTTTATATTTTTTCAGTTTTACTTCAATCAATTTATGGAAACTGTTCGCTGTATTTAAATGATTGAATTTATCATATGACTCATGAATGATTAACACTTTCTTTGTACAGTTCTTACTTTCTAAAAGTTCGTTGTAACTGTTAGAACCATCTAGCATTACAAAAGATTTTGATTCAAGACATTCACAAAACCTTGATAGATCCATGGATGATGGCTTGCCATAATTTAATGTCCTTGTTCGAATCACTGTATTGCAGTGATGATACATACCTGCTGATTAGACAATCTTTTTTTTAGCAGGTGTTCTACGATGTTTAGGTTCTACTCCATCAATGTTAGTTCCTTTATGATTGTATGGAGTATACTTTTCATTAATCTCAACTTCATTACCTACTGTGTATGGGACGTTCCTCAGTTCCTAAACTAACCTAAAGTTTATGACGCATAATAAAAACATTGCGTTCGCTTACATTGATTATAGAAGCTATTTCTTTAAGAAATACACCATTCAATGTATCCAGGATAAGTTCATTCCATTTGGATTGGTCTTGGTGAGAATAAAAAGTAAGCTGACCGCGCTCCACAACAAAACGTTTTCCGCATTCTTTACAACGAAGCATTTTGGACAGTATACAAAATGATACGAATTCATTTTATTGTTTGTATCTAAATAATCAGTGATTTCACAATCAATCTTTTCGATTTGAAAAGATTGTAAAGCAGCAATAGTAGCCTGATTTAAATATTTTGAAGTTCTAGTCATAAGTGTAGTCTCTCTTTCGTTTACACCAATACAATAAATCTTAAATAGACACCATTGATGTCGAATACATTAACAAGTCACCAATATATATGTTAAGCATATTTTATTCGATAAATATATAGCCATTTTTAGTCCTGGTATATTTAAAATAAAAATTCTTCTTCTATAATTTATATCCTTCTCGATAAAACGGTAGTGTCAAAAATCAATATTTTAATACAAATACAACTACCTTGATGTATTTGTATTTATCTTTAAGTTGTTTACCTTTTTGATAAAAAAAACATCAAATCAAATAAATTGCATTCAGACTTAACTTAATAAGAATATATCACTCTCACTGCTTTTTAGCTTTACTTAATGGCATTGAGTTTCAATAGTCCTTTTTGTCGTTCTTAACAAATATTATCTTGTGATATTTTAGTGCCATTTCACATACCGTGTTTCTCTTTTCTGAAACCTAAATCTTAATCTAAAAAAATCAATATTCCTCATGAATATTGACCTTTTAAATATGAATGCCTTTATAATTTATTAAATTCATTTATATATTTTCTTATAAATGGCAACACAGTATACTCTTCATTTCGAACAAAATCGACTCTTAGTTGTTCTAAAATAAAATTGTTAAAGGCTTCATCAAAATCCCCTTCCAATAGAATCATTTTACGAATATGACAAGCTGTATTTAAATCAAACTTCATACCTTTCCTTTTACCAACATAATAATAAAGCCCATCTCCATCTTTAATGATATTGATATTTTGAAGATTCTTCACAACATCACTCTTTAGACAAGGATTCAAAACTAGACCTACATTATCTCTACAATACTTCACAAATTCTTTTCCTAAAGATGTAGCTAAAGAAATTAGTGGTAAATCCTTTGATTTAGTAGGTTTTCTTACAACCTCTTGGTATTGATAGCTTTCTTTATCTAATTTTTTTATAATATGTTCTATTTGATTCTTAAAGTTTGTATTTCTTTCACCAAAAGATTGTAAGTAGTCCATCAACTCATCCTTTGAGATGAGCTCATCCTTTCCATATTTCTCTAAGCGATTATGTAACTCATATGAATCAGGCATCACCATCATCGCAGTATCTATAATCATCATTTTACGTTTCCTAGTTAAAATCAACATTTCAGGACGAACAATTTTATAGTACTTTTTACCGAAATCTTCTTTAAAAATACAATCATATTTTTTATATTCTTCCAATTCTTGATCTTTTACCTTATGAAACTTCATTGTTCCATTACTAGATACATTTAAAACTAAATAAACATCTTCATTTCACTTCTTTTGTACATTATAATCTTTATCCGGTATTACATATTCAACCGGTTCATCCCAATGCCAATGATATGTAGATAAACTTTGATTTGCGATATCTCTTTTAATTGCTAGTTCGGTTAAAATTTTATCTACCACATTATCATTTATATCTATCTTATTATTGTTTCCAATGCAGGTTTCATATGTAAAATGCTGCGTACAAAAATCATTTATATGTTGATCTCGCATATTATTTTTTTGGTAATATTCTGCATTGTGTATCAAGACAATATTAAATTGTTTATCTTTATCAAATCCAATATTTTCAATACCTTTGTCCCTTAATTTTAAAGCCATCAATTCAACCATTTTCTTAGACAGCGTATCATTCACACGATCCATCACATTAATTCCTAGATCATTAAAAACTTTGGTTTTATAATCTTTCGATACATTTTTTGAATACGAATTTAATGATTTCCCATTCTCTAAATCAACTGGAATCAATTCAATATAGTCTTTTAAATGATCTTCAACATCCTTAAAAAAACTATAAAAAATCCCCTTCTTTGAATCTTTGAAAGCCTGCAAATTTCTTATATCCAAATCCTTCGCAATATACTTATTCTTTTTAGAACCCGGATTTCTATTCACAAAACAATCATCATCGTCCATTGGAGTCAAGGTTCTACGAAATATATAATTTTCTTCATCAATATAATATTTAGGTAACTTACGAATATCATTTTCTTTCTTTTGATTATATTCTAAAACTTTAGATAATCGACAAAATGATTCAACACTTAATCTTAAAACATACTCTTGATTATTTTCCTTTATAAATGGGTCAATAGAAATATTATATGCGGTTACCATATCCTTAGTAAATGAATGACTATTAAAATAATATAGTTTTCCTGACACATTATTATATTTTTTAAAACATTCCATATTTGGAAGCATATTAAAGAATAACTGGCACAATTCATTAGGATACATACTAGAAATATCTTTTATCTTTTCAACAAATACACCCTGCACATCGATATGCGATTGCATTTCTTCTATGCTTAAACTATCCTTATTGAAAATGGCATATAAATATCCACCATATCGGTATAAAACGGCTAGAGCAGGTGATAAACTATCCGCAAGTGTTTCTACACCTTTTGTAACAATCTTTCTTTGTTCTTTATCCATACCATTTAAGTCTTGTCCAATTTTATAAATATCATAATCTTGCATTATATGATCATATTGAATATTTAATTTAACTCTATTTGTCTTAATCATTTTTTTCATCCTTTAAACACTTTCTAATTGCATTGATTGCATCTTGATTGACATGAAAACCATCTTTTTCCAACAAAGATGGAATTTCAATAATTCTTTCAGATTCCATGATTTGATCCGTATCTTTTTCATCAAATATATTGATGACCAATACTTTCTTTCCATTGACTTCATCTAATTTATTAAGAATCTTTTTTGACATTGTCTTCCAACTATATGATGAATATCGCCAATGTTTAAAATCAATATAGATATCTCCATATTTAAAATCAAAACGTTCAAATTCATCTGTATCCAACTCTTTTAGATCTATGTTCAATTCCTTTTTTATTATGTACTTTCCAACAAACTCCCCAAGCCTACCTTTATAGATATTCTGATATAAAACAGGAGAAAGCATATAATCGTTTTTTTCAAAACAAGTCCCATATCCATGTTTTTCAAATTCATCTTTTAAGCCTGGGTAGTTTAACAAACTAGCCAAACGACAATTTTCTTCACTCACTTCATGTAAATAATTGATCAACCTTTCCTGATTCTTTTTACCATTTTGAATGCGTAATTTTGTCTCATCCTTTGTTTCATTAAAGAAGATGTCTGTATATTCAAAATCTTTTACATCCACAAAATAGTATTTATTAAATGGACCATGTGAATGAATATAATATTCTTTAACAATTTCATTATCTAAATCCGAAGATGTAGGATATTTCAAACAGGTTTCACCTAGGTCTTTATAAAGCTGGATTTGTTCTTCTGTCCAATTTCCAGACAATAAGCCATAAATATAGAATTTACCAACACTTGAAATTCGACTCGCCTCATTCTCTACATAATCATATACAGGAACATTTTGTTGTCTTTCTTTGGCATACATCGCAAGCTGCATTGTTTCAGGTGATAAGATTTCAGTTTCTAAAACTGTTGTATCAAAACTATGAACAATATTCTTTGTGACCAAAATATGAATGGTTTTATTCTTATTGAAAGATCTTGATAAACGACCAATGGCCTGAATAATTTGTTTCGTCTTGAATAAACGCACACTTCTACATCCTTGAATCTCATTAAGAAACACCTTTGTCTTGGGATTTTTTAGCTTTTCATAAGCAGATTGAATGCCTTTGTTTAATGTATGATGTGTAATCTCATTATTTTCATAAAGATTCTCTAGCTCAATCAAACAATGAAGTAAGTCGGATTCATCAAAGTTAGAATCCATATCTAACAGGTTCGTCACCACATTGGTAATGTCTCCTAAATAAATTCCATCAAAATCCTTTTTGTAGTTTCTTCCATCTTCCTTATTTGAAAAGTCCGTTAGATTGATCGTGTCAGAATGTTCAGGTAGCTTATAAGCCATATTTTGTCCGGCTCCAATTGTGGCATAGGCCGAATTCACAAATACCTTTTCCCCATTTGATAAACGTTCTAATATATCCTTCTTATCTGCATCAAAAGATATGCCACTTTTTAATACTTCAACATGTACATTATTCTTATCAAAACTATTCTCTTCATTTACCACATCTAACAATTTTTTAAGAATACACAAATCGAACTTACTATTCTCTTTTGGCAATGCATTATTTAAACATAAGAAAGATCGAATATCTTCATGTAGGATAAAATACTGATAGACTTGTGCCATAATTAAATATCTTTTTATAGAATACAAATCATTGATCCCATTACATGAAAAGATTCGTTCTACTTTCCTTTGAACTTTGAAATCTTCAAACACAGTACAAATCATACCCTTCATATCCAAATTCAAAGAATCCATTACTTCTTCAATGTGAACTTGAATATCTTTTGACTCATATTTTTTATTCAACATTGAATATGTATCCTTGATTCTTTTAAAATCCTCACCTTCAATTCTATGAAAGTTATCCCCTAGATTCTCTTTTAAATATCTAAGTGAATAATTCGATAAAACAGAATCAATATTACATGTAGCACTTAAACCAATCACAATGGCCTTTTTTGCCAATAAAACCAATATATGCTCTGCACTCTTAGATACATTGATAAAATTAAAATTTGTATTAAAACTATCATGCTTCCTATTCGTGAATTCAAAAGAACGAATACCTCGATCATAATATCCATTTATCTTTTTTAACCGATTCCTTTTTGCATTTACTTTTATTAAGGACTTGATATGTATTTCATTTTTAAAATATGATATATCTACATCCGTCAATCGAAATGCCTTATATACTGAATTTAGAGCCTCTTCATCGTTAATTTTTTCTTCATCTTTTAAAATGCTTGAATTATGAATATCTTTATATGTCAAAGACAACTTTTTTAAATAATTCTTTGTAGATGTTAAAAAATCATTCATATCACGAATCACTTTATATAAACTAAACACTTCACTTGAAGTATCAGAAACATTGTTTCGACTGTTCTCAATTTCAATCGTCATTTGATTCTTATTTGCATCATGATATACATATGCATTCTTCTTAGAATAATCCTCAAAACTTGCATGGAAAGTCGCATCATTCATTAAGAAATTTCTATCCTTAATATCTGAACAATAATACGGAAGCTCATCGTGATAATTACTTCGAATTGCCAAAGCCTGTTTTCTTATATTCTTAAAAGCTGTATTTTTATCTAAAACCATATCCTTTAATATCCTTGGCATATTTTGATCCCAGTAAATAAACTGATTTGCGATTCGATGAATCATGGGAATTAAATCAATCGTTGACTTCAAGCAACTTTCTAAAATAATATTATTAATTTCATTTTTAGTCGCATCCACTTCATCAATAAAAAGAACGCTATGATCAATAATTTCTGATTCAGAAAAGCGGTATTTCTTTATATAAATTGGATCAATGTAAGTAAAAAATCTCTTTACAGACATACAAATGACTTTATAATCTTCAATGAACATTGCAGGATATAAAGTAGTTAGCCACTTATATTTTGATTTCACAATTGCCTTTCTTTCTTCAAAACTCAATTCTGTAAAGCCAGACTGCATTAGATACTTACGAATATCTTTTCGAAACGAAGAGTCTTTATTTGCAAGATCTTCCTTAGACTGATCAAAATACTTTAATACCCCAATATTTGGAGTCTTTCCTTTAGCAAGTTCATTTTCAATATCTCTTGCTAGATACTTATAGCTATTCAAACAATTATATAGCTCTTTATAATATTTCGATTTCTTATATTCATCTGGAATAATGCTTTCATCAAAATGATGCACAATATTATCCACAATACTTTCAACACGGATAACTTGATTCTTAAAATCATCACCAAAAGCCTTTTCTAAATCTTCCATTGGTAAGTTGTTTAGATTGTTTGTGATGAAAATAAAATGTGAATCAAAATCCTTATAATGATTCTTCATTAACTGCACCGCACTATATGACTTTGCCGAACCCGTAGGTGTATTCACAAAATACAATCCATTCTCTTTACATTGAATAATTTTTTCTAATAATCGCTCCATATTAAACTTTAACCCCTTTTAAATTTATAGTATTATCCCCTATTAATTGACATTATCGATGTCTAAAATATAAATTTCTTAAAAAAAAGGACCATAAATAATTTTTATGATCACTTTATACTGAGAAAAACTTTGGTTTACTTTTCATTTTGTAAGATATATTCATATACAATACCTTTTAATACTTCTTGATTTACATATATATCAACATCTACACATTTAAACAAATAACCTTCACCCTCATATACATCAACCTTTCTTTTGGTTTCTTCATCAATGATATAAGCCTCTCCCTCTACTGTTTCATTTTCACAAACAACAATTCCAGGATAATAAACCATATCAATTTTTTTGTATCCTTTAATAATCCCCTTTCCTAAATATTTGGGATTTCCCAATAAATCGTGGGCTCTTTCATTTTTCTTAAGAGTCCCATATACAAATAAAATGTACTTTGCGGTGTTCATAGTTTTTATACCTCCTACACCCTTAGTCTATAAGAAAAAAATAAAAAGATTGAATTCTGAGATCAATTCCCCATCTTCAATCTTTTGAATCATTTATTAGGATTGCGTTTTAATTTTATGCCTATTTCCATTTTTATCTACTGCATAGTAGACTGGTTTTTGATTTTCAAAATTTAAATCTACTTTTCCTACCACAAAACCATCCTCAGTATCAAGTCGTATAAATGATCCCATTTTATTTAAAGTTGGTAAACTTTCTGTTACAATTCCATATTGTCGATTATAGTATCGTTCAGAATAATAACTTTTAATATACCCATTATAATCATCCTTTTTTAGTTGTTTTAAATAAGACAAACAAACATCATCTTGATAATTCACATCAACATTTTTTGCGTATTCATCTAAAACATTTCTTGCATAACTTGATAATTGATGATAAATCTTTGTCGCAATATTATTATATATAGCACCTGTTATATCACATTCTACACCGAGCATACGACAATATGTTATATCACTACTATCATTAGTTACTTCCTTAAAACACTTTTTAGACAACGCTAATAAACGTAGCGTCAACAAATAGACTTCTTCCATTGATAAAACCAAAAAAATTGGATGAACTGATTGTTGAGCATACAGTGCTTTATTTTGCCTTTGTATTGGTTTATCGAATTCTTCAGTATCGTCTAAATTTTCTCTAAAATATAATTCTTGACGATAATCATTTTCCTTTAATTCTTTAATATATTCTTTAGTAGGATCACCATCTTCTAATTCATTAACATTTGCATTTTCATCAATATCATCACTATAATGAATCGCTTTAACAGTTCCAGCAGTAGACACATAACTCGTCTTCTTATTTCCTTTAAAAACACATAAAGCTTTACAGAACGGAAACGCAACATTCAAAAAATAATAATCTGACTCATGATTCAAACTTTTCCAATATCCTCTTTGTTTAGATCGAGGCTGGTTTCCACTACCACCTTTCAACGTAATCTCTTTTGAAAATACATTCATTCCCATGAAATCATTAATTTCTTTACGTGTCTTAGGCAAATGCATATACTTCATCAATGATACAGCATTCTCTAATGTTCCATAAGTAACATTAGAAATAAAGTCTTCAATCGTATTCCAATAATCATCATAAAATTCTTTATCCTCAACATATCTGTCATGATCTTTATCTAAAGAAAAACGATCTGCACTATTCACATTAAAACCAGGCATTTTTAGATTCAATTCTCCTTTATCATCTTGTTTTTTATCTAACCATTTCCAATTGATTTTTGAAGACATATATGGTGATAATTGCTTTTTAATTTTTCTAACAATATTTTTATATTGTTCAAAATATTCATAATCATTTATATATGCACTCATTAGTAAAACTTCAGTCAATTGATATACTTCAGTGGCATTTAAAGCAACAAACACAGGATGAATCGTATCTAACTCATCTGATTTTGAACCAGATAACCAAGTCGATTTTCTTTGCCCCTCTTCCTTCTGCTCATAAAAATGTACAGGAATATCTGTATCAAATATTTGAAATACGCTGTTTTCATCTTTCGCATCCCATTTTAGATATTCATTAATTTCCTTATTCTTATTCATTAAATTATCTTCATATAAAAATTTTGCGATATCTTCTTTGGTACGCGGATAATGCGTAAACTTAATCAATTCAATCATTCTCTCCACATATCGAATTGTTTTCTTTTTTAATTTTTTTTGTGTATTAAATTTTTCCATACCAAATATCTCCTTTTCGTATTTATTATAGAATACAAAATTAAAGCCATCACAAGTTATGAGACTATTCTCCCGTTTTCATTTATTACATACATAGTAAGACTTAAACCTAGATAAATCAACTGTGTCTGGGGAATCAGTCTCGTATATTAAAAAGATTAAATCCATTAGGATATGATTAAACCGTAAAAACACAAGGAGGAAAAATTTATGACATTAATTATTGGCTACAACTTTAGAATTATCATTGAGGATCAAATGTACTGTGACTTAGTAGAAGGAACAACAGATATTCTTACAATTCCATTTACTAAAGATTCTATTTTTAAAGGAGACTTTCTAACACTATCACCATGTTCAAATCCTAATAAACATGCTGACTTTGAAATCATTGGACACGTAACATCTGTTGAAGACAAAAATGGTACTCCAATTAAGAAAACCATGCGAGTAAAACAAATTGTGAATGATTCAAATAAAGATGTTTTATCTTCTCAAAACCACATGAAGTATTTAAAAGCGGTCGATAAAAGAATTGACCACAAGATTCAAAAATTGGGTGATCAAATCAAATCTAATCTTATGACAATTGAAGAAAATCAAAGATGGTTAAATGTATCAAATGCATTTTTATATGATTTACAATGTAGACGAGACATGTTAGATCTCATGAATGCGCAGGAAGCATTTGAAAAATTCAAAGTTGATCTTGATGATGAATATCATTTAGGAATGGCAATTGAAGAACACGATAGACGCATCGATAATTATAATTATCAAATGAGCGAACTAATGAACGAGAACAAAACATTAAAAAAAGAGATGGATGATCTAAACCATTTAAAACAATATATTTCTAATGAAATCCAATTGTGCGAAGATGAAATCAATGGATAATCATATACAAAAAGGGATTGCAACGAGTTATAATACTCATCACAATCCCTTTTCATATTGCAGGTTTTCTCCTGATTGTCAGGCTTTCGTGCATGATGTAGGTAGCACGGACTCTGTGAGGATTAAAGACATCCTCTGGCTTTACAAGATACCCTTATTCAAATCTACCTCTTGTTAGTGGATTTAGGGAAGGAATTTGAATTCTTCCTTACGAATCCAATTTTTAACGATGCCTGCTCATCGTGCAATATTTAAGCTTTGTTTTGCTTATTGCAGTTACATTATATTGTGTTCTAACAATTCCTTAAACTATAAATTCGCCATCACTTTAAAATATTTATGTTTCATTATAGAAGTATCTTATAAAATTTCTCCTTACCTCTTGTCTCAACCAATTCCATATATTGCGTACTTATTTTATTTAATATTGTATTCGCTTCCGTTTTAGTCATCCTTCTTTTTTTTCTTAAATAATGTGTTATTTTCGAAGAAGCTATATTCGGATCACCATTGTTAAATTCCATAATCCTTTCAACGATATCTTTAAGATTATCCGATTGTTTTGATTCTTCTATTTTCTTTAAAATCAAATCTGCCTTTTGATTAAAAGAAGTTAATTCTTTTAAAACATCAGATTCTTTATTTGAAGAATTTTGTGGATTCGGTTTTGACATTGGATTACCCAACAAATAATCGGATTGTCTTCGAATAGATTCTTTACAAGTTAAAGATGGCTCTCGATATACAATAGGATAGCCATGATCCTTTAAATCTAGATACATCTCATAATAATCAATATCATTGGATACAAGTACAACTTGTCTTGGACTGTACTTTCCAAATATATATCCAATATACATTGAAATTCTATTATCTACAAAATTAGCTCCTACATGCTTAGTTTCGATAATATTTATATCATAAGCATTCAACATCTCTTTATATGCATTGGCACATTTTGTAGTCGTTGCACCACAAAACAGATAATATACATATTCTTCATTTAATAAATCAGTAGGTACACATTGATAATTTTCAAAATCAATAACTACAACATCCCTCCACTCTAATACTTTGTCTAACAATACACTTTTCATTTCTTTTTTTTCTCCATTTCTAGATTTTTCTAGAATCCTTCAAGTCCAGACCCTCTCTTTAATCTATGTTTATTATAATACGAGTGTTTATAGAAAGAAAAAGAAGCCAAACGCCTATACGTTATAGCTTCTTCGATCATTACCACTCATATTATAATACTCAGATTTGCTCTTATACATTCTTTCATCCGCTAATTTAGAAACAGAATGAATTGAATCAAAATCTTGTTCAGAAGACTTGACGACACCATATGATACAGATATTGAATTGGAATACTTACCATGCCAATCATGAATAGTCGTATCAAACACTTGTAATATAGAATCTATATTCGATACGGATTCTTGAATCAGTACAACAAATTCATCTCCACCAATACGATATATTTTTCCATAAGAGGCAAACGCAAACTTCATGCAGTTACTAGCCTCACAAATAAGTTCATCCCCTGCACTATGTCCAAGTGTATCATTGGCTTTTTTTAAACCATTTAAATCCAAGGATATATAAACCCATTCCGTATTTAAATCTAAATTTTCCATATCCAAATCATATGCACGTCGATTGAAACATTTCGTCAATTCATCCGTATTTGAAGTATAGATATACTTTTCTTTTTCATACTTCTCCTTTAATACTCTAGAAAGCATTAAAACTAGTAAGCATGAAGCTAAAGTTAAATAAATACCCACTATCAAGATCGCAACAATATTAGTTTGAGCATTCATTGACTCCAACATACATACAGCTACAATATAATCTCCATGTTTACGTTTTACAAATCGATAGCCTTTATGATTGAAATGAGCCGTATTTCCAACCCACGATGCATCTGTTGCTCCTAAAATCTTTTTTGTCTTTGCGTCCACCACATAGATTTCCATACCCTTATAAACTGGCATGTCGGCTACAACATTTGAAATTTGGCTTCGCTTCAACTCCTTTAATAGACGCTTTGGCGTAATCCCCACTTGCACCATATGCGTTTTCGCTTCATTCCAAGTAATCGCATACATCATCTCTTTAGCTTCTGCTGTATTTGGCGTGACATCCTGGCATAATGTTAAATCTTTATTATTTAACATTTGTTTAAGGAAAGCCATTTGTTCACCTGAATCAAAACTATATCCAAAATATTTAGGTAACGAACCCGAATAGATTGTTCCCGTATCATCAATAAAATGAATTTCATCCACAGACATTAAGCCTGCAATCTTTTGAAGTTCATCGACATCATATTCAACTTCCGGCTTAGCATCTACAATATAAGATATAGCCTTAGCACGAACAATATAATCATCCTTTAATGATTTCACAAATTCACTTTCACTCGACTCATTCTTATCAATAACCGCAATCACTCGATCTAATAATACATTAGACGTTGTTTGTGCATTCTTATCATTCACATACTGCAATATGCAAGTTTCTAGAATCAGGGCCACCGCAACAATGGTGATTGAAAGTATTAAAATTTTTCTCTTCCACATACTTACTATTGTAGGTTATATTTTACAAAAATAAAAGTGGCATTTGTTATGCCACAATCTTTTGAATCGATTTTTTAAGCTCTTCAGCCGCCTTTTTTGTATCATCCGCATCCATAATAGCCGATACAACACAAACACCTTGAATAGGACTCTTTTCTAAAACAGAAAGATTATCTTTATTTAATCCTCCAATCGCACAAACCGGAATATTAACAGCTGCACAAATATCATTTAGTGTTTCAACACTTGTAATCTTTGTCTTAACATGCGTCTTTGTCGGATAAATGGCACCACAACCCAAATAGTCAGCACCATCGGCCTCTGCTTTTTTCGCAACTTCTACTGTTTTTGCGGTAGCTCCAATAATACAATCTTTTCCCATGATTTTACGCGCTTGTGAAATTGGCATATCTTCATTTCCTAAATGAACACCACATCCTACAGCCATGGCGATATCAATTCGATCATCAATAATTAATGGGATGTTATAGGCATCCGTTATATTTTTTACCTTTAATGCCAATTCATAATATTCCAATGTTGATTTATTCTTTTCACGAAGCTGGACAATGGTTGCTCCACCCAAGCAAGCTCCTTTTACTTTACGCAAGAATGTTTCTTCATCATACCCATCTGAATTGGTAATAAAATATAATGTATAATCTACTTTTTTCATCCTAACACCTCACTCAATTTTAAACAAAGATTCATCAAAACTAGTAAGCTTATAGATCTCATCCATAAAATGCATATGGAAAGTTCCTGGACCAGAACATTCTGTTTTTTCAGCAGCTACCTCATAATAACAAGTTGCCTTAATACAAGCCAATAATGGAGAATAACTAGCTAAAAAAGTCGCAATTGCGACATTTAACATACATCCCGTTCCTGTAATTCTTGAAAGCATGTCACAACCATTTGAAATGAGATTGACCTCTTTACCATCTGTAATGACATCGATTTTGCCGCTACAAACAACTACACAACCTAGATTTAAAGCCATATCTTTTAGCCACTTACAACTTTCATAGATATCCTCTTCATCTTGAATATCCGCATCTACACCATGCGCATGACTTGTCATTCCATAAAAAGCCTTACACTCACTAATATTACCCTTAATAACGGTTGGACAATATAAAGAAACAAGTTCTTTAGCATAATTCAATCGAAGTGTTGAACAAGCCACTCCAACCAAATCTAAAATGAATGGAATTTTATTTTCTTTAGCACATTTAGCACTCATCATCATAGACTTAGCTCTTATATCATCAAAGTTACCTAAATTTAATGCCAAAGCACTTGAATTTAAAGTAATCGATTCAACTTCATCCGGATGACAAGCCATAATCGGCTTCGCCCCCAAAGCTAATATAAGATTTGCACAATCATTAATTGAAATCGGATTTGTGATACAGTGAATCAAATTATTCGTTTGTTTCAACAAATTTTTGCACTCCTAACTTTCTTTGAATATTTTCTAGGATTCCACTACGAGACATTGACTTCAATAAAACATACGCAATACTTCCACCAATAATTGTACCCATTAAAAAGCTAGGTACATAGAACATCCAAGTAAGTCCCGTTCTACCCCATAAATATGTCATTACTGGATATGAAAGAACAGAACCAATTAAACCTGTACCAATGACTTCACCAAGTACGGCAGCCCAAATCTTTCCTTTACTAACACGATATAAGATTCCAGATAATGTAGCTCCAAAAATAGCGCCAGTTAAAGCCAATGGTGGAATTCCCATAACTGTCATACGAATTAAACCAATAGCTAAAGCACAAAGAAATGAATACCAAGGCCCCATAAATACAGCCATTGTGATATTAATAAGATGTGCCATAGGACACATTCCTTCCACACGTAAAATGGGTGAAATGACCACTCCAACAGCTACCATCATTGAAAAAAAGACTAAGCTTAATAAGTAATTGTGTTTATTCATAATACTACCTCCTACAGATACAGATGGCCTAGAAAACACGCAAAAAACCATCTGTGGTTTCGGTATTAGACAAACAGTCCTCTCTCATCCTGTCCATTCAGGCTCCCTCGCTTGTTTTCTATACTCTAGGCGCTCCCCTACAGTAAGGTAGTAAAATAAAAAAGACCTGCAACGTAAAAAGACAGGTCAAAAAAACATCTATACTTCCTACGCCGGCATTATCCGTCAGGTTTAATGGGTCGAAGTCGAACTTCCTCTCAGCAATAGCTCCCCAGATTTATTTACTACATTTAAAATTTTAGTACAAAACAAAATAAAGTGCAAGCCAAATATGCTAATTTGAAATCAAGGAGGAATTTACCAATGAAACAATACAAAAATCATTTCTTAGTCATTTTAGCTATCTATTTTCTGATCTTTTTAACTATGTCACTATCTCCATATGTCATTGTTAGTGGAGAAGAAAATTCCTTATCCCACATTCTATTTTTTGCAAGCCTTATTAGTACCAATCTGATTGTTCCATTTGCACTAAATACAATCTACTTGATATATCTATTATTTAAAACCATCATGTTTCCAGATAATTAGTGCCTATTTTAGCTTCTCAACTAACTTTAAAAACTTCTTCTCATTCATCACATCATTCGTTACATATTCACCATTGTAAAATAAGGCATAGGTAGTAATGGGTGTTGGCGCATTTTGTGCCTTTTCTTTTGTATCCAAATGAATCGCTTTAAATGTGATATTTAAATCTTTTGAAATATTCTCAATCACTGGAACATATTTCGCATTAAAAGGACACTGATTTGTATAATATAAGACAAAACCTAGTTCGTCTATATGACATTCTTTCGCACAAGATTTAAATTTAGGTGCATCCGAATCATTAAAAGCTAAATACCACAGTTGTATTCCATTCCTCGCTTCATCAGAGATTTTAAAACCTTTATAGGTTAAAAACTTAGGATCTGCAAGATACGGCATTTTCTTTTTACTAGATAAGATACAAATTCCATCCATTCCTTTCTTCTTACTATCCTCAATACACGTATTTAATAATTGACTTGAATAGCCATGACCCTTTAAAGATCCAGACACCCATAAACAATCTATATACATATAATTCTTGGCATCGATTGGAATCCATGCATTCTTTGCAGGAATATATTCAATAAAGCATTTTCCTCTTACACTCGATTTAATAAAGACAAGCCCATCATCAAAACGATCACACAACCAGTCTTTCTTTGATCTTACTTGAACATCTGAATTACTACTAATAGCACAACAAATGTGTTCTTGTTCTATATTTTCTTTTGTGACATATACATAATCCATGATTCAACACCTCAAAATCAGTATACCAAAAGAAGTTGAAATCAATCAATTCAAAATTACTGTTTATATCAGTTTCATCTTAATGATTCATTATCAGATATTCCTGTAGTTTAGAGTAAAAAAAACGATAAAAATGCACTGAAAATTACACGAATATTTTGTAAATAATCACATTAAATGACACGTACTAAGAAAAAGGAGTTGAAATCCATCAACTCCTAAGTGTTTTATTTATCGAATTTAATAGCAGCCTGTGCCGCAGCAAGTCTAGCGATTGGTACACGATATGGTGAACAAGAAACGTAGTTCAATCCAACTCTATGACAGAATTCAATACTTGCTGGATCACCACCATGTTCTCCACAAATACCTAATTTAATATTTGGACGAGTACTTCTTCCAAGCTCTGTAGCCATCTTAACAAGTTTTCCAACACCTCTTTGATCTAAGTGTGCAAATGGATCTTGTTCGAAAATCTTCTTGTCATAGTAATCTTGTAAGAATCCCCCCGCATCATCTCTTGAGAAGCCAAATGTCATCTGCGTCAAGTCATTTGTACCAAATGAGAAGAATTCAGCTTCTTTTGCGATCTCATCCGCCAATAAGGCAGCACGAGGAATTTCAATCATTGTACCTACATGATATTTCATATCGAATTCGGATTCTTGAATCAATTTGTCAGCTACATCACATACAACCTTTTTAACATAGCGAAGCTCTGCAACATCACCAACTAATGGAATCATAATTTCTGGTTCAATTTTCCAGTCTGGGTGTCTTTCATTAACAGCTAAAGCAGCTTGGATAACTGCCGTTGTCTGCATTTCAGCAATTTCTGGATATGAAATAGCCAAACGACATCCACGATGACCCATCATAGGGTTGAATTCGTGTAAGCTAGAAATAACAGATTTCAATTCATCCAAACCAATGTGCATATCCTTAGCTAATTGTGTAATATCATAAGAGTTTGTTGGCAAGAATTCATGTAAAGGTGGATCCAAGTAACGAATTGTCACTGGTAATCCTTGCATAGCTTCATAGATTCCTTCAAAGTCACTTCTTTGCATAGGCAAGATTTTTTCTAATGCAACACGTCTTTGAGCTGCAGTTTTAGAAACAATCATTTCACGAACCGCTTTAATACGATCACCTTCAAAGAACATGTGTTCTGTACGAACTAAACCAATACCTTGCGCACCAAATTCATGAGCTTGTTTTGCGTCATGTGGTGTATCTGCATTTGTACGAACTTTTAATGTACGTCTTTCATCCGCCCAATTCATGAAGCGTTCAAAGTCACCTGAAATACTTGCAGGAACGGTTTTAATCGCACTACCATAAATATTTCCTGTTGAACCATCCAAACTGATCCAATCTCCACGGTGATATTTCACACCATCAATTTCAAAATATCCTTCATCATCATGCATATTGATATCGCCACAACCACTTACGCAGCAAGTACCCATACCACGAGCTACTACAGCAGCATGACTTGTCATACCACCACGTACCGTTAAGATACCTTGAGATACGTGCATACCTTCAATATCTTCTGGACTTGTTTCTAAACGAACTAAGATTACTTTGTGGTTACGACTTGCTTCTTGGATTGCTTCTTCGGCACTAAATACGATTTGTCCACAAGCAGCACCAGGACTTGCTGGAAGTGCTGAAGCAATTGGTTCAGCTTTCTTTAATTCATCCGCATCAAACATTGGGTGAAGTAATGAATCCAATTGTTTTGGTTCTACCATCATTAAAGCTTCATCCGTAGTAATCATACCTTCATCCACCATGTCGCACGCAATCTTTAATGCAGCTTGTGCTGTACGTTTACCATTACGTGTCTGCAACATGAACAATTTACCTTTTTCAATTGTAAATTCCATGTCTTGCATATTGCGATAGTGAGTTTCCAATTTTTTAGTGATCGCAACAAAATCATCATATGCTTGAGGAGCTACTTCTTTTAATTGATCGATTTTTTGAGGTGTACGAATACCCGCAACAACATCTTCACCTTGTGCATTCATTAAGAATTCACCATATAATTTATTCTCACCAGTACTTGGATTACGCGTAAAGGCAACACCCGTACCACAATCATTACCCATATTACCAAATACCATCATCTGTACGTTAACTGCAGTTCCCCAGCTTGATGGAATATCATTCATCTTACGATAATAGATAGCACGAGGATTGTTCCAAGAACGGAATACAGCCTCAATAGCACCCATCAATTGTTCTTTAGGTTCTTCAGGGAATTCTGATTTTAATTCATTTTTGTAGAATACCTTAAACAATTCTACCAATTTTTTCATATCCTCTGCATTTAAATCTAAATCATCCGTAATGCCTCTTTCAGCCTTTACTTCATCAATGATCTCTTCAAAACGCTTTTTACTCAACCCCATTACAACATCTGAATACATTTGAATAAAACGACGATATGAATCATATGCGAAACGCTCATTATTAGTTAAGTTGGCCACAGTTTCTGCAACTGTTTTGTTCATACCTAAATTTAAAATAGTATCCATCATACCAGGCATACTTGCACGTGCCCCTGAACGAACAGATACTAATAAAGGATTGGCTTCATCCCCTAATTTCTTTCCAGATTTCTTTTCTAATAAATCTAGATACTCCATAATTTGAGCTTTAATACCATCATTGATAGTTTCATTATCTTCATAATATTGGTTACAAGCTTCTGTAGTAATTGTGAATCCATAAGGTACAGGCATTCCAAGTTTAGACATTCCAGCTAAATTAGCACCTTTTCCACCTAACAATTCACGCATTGTTTCATCGCCTTCATTAAATTCATAGACATATTTTTTATCCATAATACTTTACCTCCTTTTGTAACCGTTTACATGTGTAAACTATTATAACATACAAAATTACATAATGATAGTTTTTTTTAAAATTTCACAAACAAATACTCAAACATTAAAAATTCAAACGAAATATTTTTCTTCTCAACGAAATCATTGGCATCGAAACGAAATAGAATGTTCCTAATTTCGTTTGTGTTTCGTTTGAAAACGAAAAAAAAGAACTAGATTCCTCTAGTTCATACTTGCCTGTTCTCTACACTTACCACAAACTGAATAATTTGGACAAGCATCTGTACACGCATTGTCTACGACTGTTCGTAACTGTGCTGGCATCATTGTCGTGATCTCATCATCATCATATCCAACCACAAGACTTTTTTCAGATAAAAGAATCGGTCTTTTTAAAATCGATGGATTTTCCTGAATCAAAGATACAAGTTCTTTCATTGAATAATCATCAATATCCTTTTTTAAAGCCTGAAATGCTTTTGAACGAACCGAAATAATATCTTCCGTTCCATTTTCACATCGCGACAATAAATATTTAATTTCACTTTCCTTCAATAATGAAGTAAAAATATTTTTTTCAATAAATTCAATTTGGTTGTCTTTTAACCATTGTTTTGCCTTACGGCAACTCGCACAACCTGGAGAAGTATATAAAATTACCATAATAATTGCCTCCTTCAACTAATTATATCATATCACTAGGTTTAAAAGAAATAGTTGTATCTATTATTTATATGTGCTATATTCTTTTCTAGTGAGGTCAAAAAATGGAAAAAGCTATTCTATCTTGAATTAATTTAAAAACATTAGATACAAATATCGCATATGATTATTTTGAAACAATTTCAGATTTAATTGATACAAAAGAAGTTCAAGATTTAAAAAAATGCAGCCAACACTTAGCTACATCCCGCTTTCAACATTCATTGAATGTTTCCTATTATTCATTTTTGATTTGTAGAAAATTCGGACTCGACGCCTATAGTGCAGCCCGTGCCGGTTTATTACATGACCTATATTACTATGATTGGAAAACCAATGACAAGCGTCCCTTAGAAGGAAATCACGCCAAGATTCATCCAATCATCGCTCTAGAAAACGCAAAAAATATTACAGTAACCAATCCAACCATTGATGATGCCATTTTACATCACATGTGGCCACTAAAGACAAGTCATCCAAACACAAGTGTTGGATGGATCATTCAAGCTGTAGATAAATTTTGTGCCATTACAGAAATGGGACACCAATCCCTATTTAGAGCAAGTCGTTCAAACAATTTATTAAGCTATTGCATTCTATTTACATTCTTATTAACAATGTAGGCAGCTAGATTATCTAGCTGCCTTTAATTTTTCCTTAAATTGTTCTAACCATAAAGAACCATCTGAATTTAAACCATACTCACCCATTTCAATACTTGGCTTTTTCTCCCCATGAAAATCACTTCCACAAGTAATCAAAAGATGATGTTCTTTGGCAAGATTTTCATAATATACATTCTGTTCTGGCGTATGATAATTACTATAAGCTTCAATACCATCCACTCCCGAATCCAATAAAATTTTCAACATCTCATCGTTTTTATAAAACGTTGTAAAAGGATGTGCTACAACCGCAAGCCCACCTGCTTCATGAATCTTTTGAACCGATTCGACAAAATCAGGCATAGGTACATATACAAATAAGTCCGATCCATATTGACATTTATCCCAAAAGAAATTCACAGGAGCCGGATCACTTCTTTTACCGCCAGGAATATAATCCTTAAAATCTGGAATATCTTGATAACGAGGATCATTAAACATATGTGTACACATCACAAACCATGGATTTTTACCATTCGCCTCTTTTAATATCGCCTCTTCATCAATTTCAACCCCATATTTTGCACGCAATCGATCACAACGAGTTGAAAATGCATTTCTAGACTTTACTTGCGTTTTTTCTAATAAATTTTGAAAATAATCATCATCTAAATCAATACCATACCCAAGTAAATGCACATCTGTATATCCAATGCTTGTTGAACACTCAATAGCTGGAATCACTTCAATTCCAACTTCATTTCCTAAGCGAATCATTTCTTTTACACCACTAATACAATCATGATCACTAAGCGCAATGGTCTTTAAACCTTTATCTTTAGCGATTTCAATCAATTCTTTTGGTGTGAATTGTCCATCGCTCGAATAACAAGAATGCATATGCAAATCAAATCTATTCATACTTACCTCTTATAATATATAGAAAAATAAAATCACAAAAATACCAAGAATAATGCGATACCATCCAAAAACAGTAAAATCATGATTCTTTACATAATTTAATAAAGCTTTTATCGCAAATAAGCTGACCACAAAAGCTACAAAAGTACCTAACAACAATAAGAATAATTGTCCAAAACTAAACAACCCAACCTTCATCAAATATTTGATGACTTTTAATAGACTCGCACCAAACATAACAGGAATGGCTAAAAAGAAGGAAAATTCACTAGCGACCGTTCTTGAACAACCACAATATAAACCGCCCAAAATCGTGGCACCAGATCTTGATGTACCTGGAATTAAAGCCAAACATTGAAAACAACCAATCTTTAAAGCCGATTTGTAATCCAAACGCTCAATGGTTTGAACCTTTTCTTTCTTTGGATGTTTTTCTACGAAAATAAAGATCATTCCATATAGAATCAAAGTGATCGCAATCACAATATTCTTTGATAAATAATCCTCAATGATATTATCCAATAATAAACCAATGATGGCACAAGGAATTACTCCCACAATCACCTTTGACCACAGTTGTAATGTCTGTTTCTTCTTCTTTGCTGATTTTCTTGCATCAAATGGATTCAATTTTTGCTCATACAAAACTAAAACAGCCAATATACTACCAAATTGAATGACAACTTTGAACACTTCAAAAAATTTAGCCGGCTCTAAAGGCCATATGCTCGAAAATAAAATCAAATGTCCTGTTGAAGAAATAGGTAACCATTCGGTAATTCCTTGGAGGATACCTAAAAAGATTGTTTTAATAATATCTATCATTCTTCATTCCTTTTTGATGCATAATCATGAACCATCTCTTTAAAGATTTCTCCACGAATCTCATAATTTTTAAATTGATCAAAACTAGAACATGCAGGACACAACAAGACAATATCACCAGGTTTCGCAAACAACACAGCCTTTTCAAACGCATCCCTCATTGTTTCAACACTCACTTGATTCGAAAAAATATCTTTAAATTTATCTTTTGTCTGACCAAAAGAGATACATTTCTTAACAACCGCATCATATTGTTTCAAATCATCAAAAGAAATATGTTTATCTTTACCACCACATAGTAAGATCACATTCTTTTCAAAAGCGGATAATCCAGCACAAGCCGCATGCGTATTTGTTGCCTTTGAATCATTATAGAAACGCACATTATCGATTGTATCCACATATTCAATACGATGTTCTACACCACAAAATTCACGAATTACTTCTTGAATATTAAATAGAGAAACACCCATTAAGTAAGCCATACAACTTGCCATCATCGCATTACCACAATTAAATTCTCCAACAATTTTTAAATCGGATAATTTAAACAATTGTGTATCTTTATAATAGGCATATTGATCATCTTTATATAAGTCAACATCTTTTCTTTTTAAAGAAAAATCAATCACGCGACAAGGAATGTTTTGCGCATACTTCACAACATTTTCATCATCCACATTACGAATAAAATAATCATCCGCATTTGTGTTTTCATAAATACGCATCTTACTTTCATAATAAGCCTCTAGACTATCCATATAATCTAAGTGATCTGGCGCTAGATTTGTGACAGTCGATACATGTGGTCTAAATGTTTCAATTCCTAACAATTGAAAATTACTCAATTCTAAGGCAACATTATAATTTGTATCCGTATATTCTAAAGCCAATTCACACAAAGGCGTACCAATGTTTCCGGCAACTAAACTCTTCTTTTGACGATTCAACATCTCAAATAATAAAGTTGTTACCGTTGTCTTTCCATCCGTACCTGTAACAGCCGCATAATCAAAGTTTTTCGCATAACGATATGCCACTTCAATTTCCGTATAGATTTTTGCGTTTTGTTCCACAAAATAATGAACGAAAGGAACACGATAAGGGATTCCAGGATTCTTTACAATAAACGCATATTTTTTTTCTTTTAAACAATCTGGATGACCTTCATCATATACTTCAATACCCAATGATTCTAATTCACTCTTTTCATTCACTTTATTAGAATCTGTTAAAATCACGTGATACCCATTCTTTAATAAAAGTTTACTTACCGCAATACCACTACGAGCCGCACCAATAACTAATACAGTTTCCATTCTACATTACCCCCAAAACAAGCCCAAGAATAGCTAAGATCACACCTACAAGTCTAAAGCGAGTTACAACCTTTTCTTCAGACCAGCCACACATTTCAAAATGATGATGTAAAGGCGCCATCTTAAAGATTCTCTTATGTGTTTTTTTATAATACGTAACCTGTATAATTACACTTAAAACCTCTGCCACAAACACAAATCCAATCACAATCAAAAGGATTTCTTGTTTTAAAACCATTGCGATGGCCGCTATAAAGCCACCTAGTGCTAAAGATCCAGTATCACCCATAAAGATCTTAGCTGGATGCTTATTGAATTTTAAATAGCCTAGTAACGCAAAGATGACCATACAAATCAAACATGCCACATTATTTAAGTCTTGAATGAATGCGAAAATCGCAAAAGGAACTAATGCGATCACCATTTGACCTGCACATAATCCATCCAAACCATCCGTTAAGTTAACGGCATTGGTTTCCGCTGTAAACATTAAGAAAACTAAAATAAAGTAGAACCATGATAAATTGATTGTGACATCAAAAATAGGAATCCAAATATCTGTCGTTGAATTCGTTCGATACAAGAAGAAAAATACAACAGCTAAAATAGATTGAAGTAAAAACTTATGCGCTGGTTTTAATCCTTCATTGTTCTTTTGAACTACAATAATATAATCATCAATAAATCCAACAACACCATATCCTACAAAGGCCAATAAAATAATCATTGTGTTCATATCTAATTTGAATGGTGTAAAGAAAGAACCAATCACATACACAAGTGTAGGCACAATAATAAAGGCTAAACCACCCATAGTCGGCGTACCATTTTTCTTTTTATGGCTTGCCAAGCCCTCTTCTCTTTCCGTCTGTCCAAATTTGATTTTATGTAAATAATCAATCAATCCAGGCATGATGACTAACATAATAACGAGTGTGATTAAACACATTCCAATAATCCATATATAATTCGAATTCAACATTCTATCTACTCCTCTTTTCAAAACACTATCATTATAACATTCTATTGAATTCCTAACAAATTTTAATTCAGGACTTGAAATACAGGCTTGTTAATGGTATTATAGTTAAGCGATTGCGTAAATGAAAGAAAAAGGAGGACATTAAGATGTCAAGAGTATGTGCAGTATCTGGAAAAGGTCCTTTATCTGGAAATAAACGTTCTCACTCAATGCGTGCTTCTCGCCGTAAATGGAACGTGAATCTTCAAAAAGTTCGTGTTGTAGTTGACGGAAAACCTCAAACTATCCGTGTTTCAGCTAGAACATTAAAAACATTGAAGAAACAAAACGCTATTTAATTTTAGATAATTAGGATCCTTAAAAAAATTATGCATAAGATAAAAAAGAAGAGATAAACTCTTCTTTTTTTCTATTTATAGAATTCTTTTAATTTTTCATTCAAACATTTGGCAATCTTCAAGTCTTGTTTGAATTGAAAATTATGTTGAATGACTGGAGATTTCGAAATATATACATATACCTTATTTCCATTTAAGAATTGAATTTCAATACCCACATATATTTTTTTCATTTCAATGAAAATACTCAAATTCAAAGTACTTACTAACACCTTATGAGAAAACATAGGTGATTTGTCTTTATATTTTGCGTCTTCATATACAATTTGACTTGAAACAACATCATAAAACGAATACTTACCTAAACTTCCATCCAATACAGTAAATTCTTTCTTTTTCTCGTCAAAAATAAGACTATCCATAAAAATCACCACCCTATATTTCTATTTTACCATCCACAATAGGCTAAAAGTGCAGATTTCTCTGCACTTTCAGCTTGGCTCTATTTACTTTTACAAGATATTATTATATTTCAAACCATTGAATTTCGCATTCTGCTAATTCAACTTCAAAACTAGAACCATCACCCTTATAAATTGTCGTAGTTTGAGGTTCATATGTATTATTTACAACACAGAAACTATTTGTAGAAGGATATACATTGACATCTACATTATAGTTCTCTGAATACCAATGTTTCATCTCATCTTCCTTATGTGCCGCAAAGAAGATGGCACGATATAAGAGTCGTACATTTTCAAAACTAAAAGGAAGACCATTCATATACACACCGCGCCCTTTTCCATATTCATTCACGGCTAGATTTACATGCAGATCTTTTTCAGCCAAGATTTCTGTACCAGGTAGTGCATATACATTATTGATGCATTCTCCCCAGTCTTCATGCTCTAATTGTTCCGTAATAAAATGATTTGGATGCACTTCCCAATTATACTTGTCTGTATGCATAGTGAAACCTAATTCTTTATCGACACCTAATACATCATATAATGTAAAATATTTACCATTACGATTTATAGCTGTTGGCTCACCAACACCGATGAATCCACCACCTTGATCAACATAGCGACGAAGTGCTGTAATGATTGTTTCGTCAAATTCTGCACCACCACTAAAACTTGTATAGGCAGAACCAATATTCATCACAACATCCATATCCTCTAAAATGGATGGATCTTTGCGAATATCATCAAAACTAATAAAGCGAACATCAAACGGGAATCCACTCAATGCTTCCATAACACCAGTGTATGAATAAATTTGTTTATACCAAATCGCATGATGAACTAAATGCGTTCCCCAACGACGAAGTTCACCCCAACTATTGATAACACCCACTTTTAATAAGTTATGTGGAACTTGTTGATTTACATGTGAATATAAAGTACGGAATTCATCACAAACCTTTTCAATATAATCAATAAATTCTGGAAAATCCAACGCTAATTTTAAATATCCACCATACCCAATTCGATCCACTGGACTTCGCAAGATGGCTCTTCTTGCTGTAACCCAATTGACCTTAGCTTCTTTTAATGGATCTCCATTTTCATGGAAAACATCTGGGAAGAAATAAGGTAAGAATCTTCCTTCTGTATATTTAACACCCTTGATATCTGAAATCAAACGAAGTGTTGTTCCTGAACCAACCGATCCTACAACCGCATCCAAACCAATCGATTCAAAATATTTACCAAATGGCTCTGTACCAATCCAGTGATCGCCTAAAAACATCATGGCTTCTTTTCCATATTCATGACAAATATCGACAAATTTTTTAGCTAGCTTACTCACTTCACGCTGTTGGAAATCCATAAAGTCACGATATTCTTTCGTAGGTACACAGAAAGTGGAATTATTGAATCCTTTGTTGATAATATATTCCGCTCTAAATGGATAGCCTACTTCTTTTTCAAACTGTTCCAAGATATATGGAGAAACAGATGCACTATATCCAAACCAGTCTACAAATTTTTCTCGAGCAAACTCATCGAATTGTAAAGTAAACTGGTGGAAGAATGTTGTAAAACGAACAACATCCACATCATCTCTTTCCTCACAGAACTTTCTAAATTTATCCAAAACATACTTTTGTGTTTTTGGCTGTCTAACATCATAAGTCATCTGATGCTCTTCATCTTTCCAATCATTTGTTAGGGCGTTATACATATGCACAGGGTCCCAGATCACAAAAGCTAAAAAGCTTACAGTATACGCATGATATGGAATGGTATCATGAATGATGACTTCCATCGTTTTTTCATCATAATCCCAATTTGTGACGACTTCATCTGTAGTACGATCAATGACTTCCCACCATCTATGATTGTCTTTGGTGTTTGGCTTTAATTGATCTGAATAGAAATGCTGCATGATTTGAATCTTTAATTCCGTATCTTTAGCTGTCACAAAATCACTCATCAAATACATTTGTTGAATTTCATCTGGATTTGCCTTAGCCCACGCATTATCTTTTCTTGTTGTATAATAAGTCGCATATTGTTTGATGTCCATTTTACGCAATTCTTCCGGCATAACCGTTCCATCACAGTCACGAATTGCATCGGCTTTCCATCGATGAATGATTTCAATTGTCGCATCAATCACATCAACATCTGTTGGTACAGTTACTCTGCCTGTTTCAATCATTTTTATTTTCTCCTAAACTAGTCAATTCTATTTTCTGTTTCTAAATCAAAGAAATGCACTTTTGATAAATCCATAGTCAATTTAATTGTTGTATGTGCTTCTGGTTCTAAACGAGAATTTACTTTTGCACACATTTTTTGCCCATTTAAAGAACCATGTAAAATATATTCATGTCCTAATAATTCAGCCACTTCAATTTCAAAATCAAAGTTTGCACTTGGATACGTATCGGCAACAATGCCTTCCCCATGTAGATCTTCTGGACGAATACCCATAATGATTTCTTTTCCTTGGTAGCTAGAAAGTTTTTCGTGATACATCAAAGGAATATCAATCTTCATATCATCTACATAAAAGAATCCATTTTTGTAAACACCCTTAATAAAGTTTGTAGCTGGAGCTCCCAAGAATCCTGCCACAAATAGATTTGCGGGATTATTATAAATTTCTTTAGGTGAACCAATCTGTTGAATATATCCACCCTTCATAACAACAATACGATCCGCCATTGTCATAGCTTCTGTTTGATCATGTGTAACATAAATTGTAGTAGCACCAATTCTTTCATGTAGCTGAATGATTTCAGAACGCATTTGAACACGCAATTTAGCATCTAGGTTTGAAAGTGGTTCATCCATCAAGAATACTTTCGCATTACGTACAATCGCACGTCCTAATGCAACACGTTGCCTTTGTCCACCCGATAATGCCTTTGGTTTACGATCCAAATAAGGTTCGATTTCCAAAATACGTGCCGCTTCATGTACACGTTTATCTATTTCTTCCTTGCTGAACTTACGAAGTTTTAAACCAAAAGCCATATTCTCATACACACTCATATGTGGATATAAAGCATAGGATTGGAATACCATCGCAATATCACGATCTTTTGGTTCCACATCATTCATTCTTTTTCCATCAATATAGAAATCACCTGCACTAATCTCTTCCAAACCAGCAATCATACGAAGTGTTGTAGATTTACCACATCCACTAGGTCCTACAAACACAATAAATTCTTTATCTTTTACATCTAAATTAAAGTCAAATACAGCCTGAACATTGTTGTCATATATTTTATCAACATGCTGCAATGATAATTCTGCCATACTTCATCCTCCTATTTATGTTTCTTGTTGTATAAAAACAACAATGTAAGCAAACCCGTCAATCCAACAATTTCAATCATTAAATTACGAACACTCACTGTCTTTTGTGCCCAAATGATTAGTCCTAAAAACACAAAGAATAAAATAATCATAACTATATTCATTACTTTATTATCATCTCTCATACTAGACACCTCTTACTCTTTCATTCCACCAATGCTCATACCTTGTGTAATCTTCTTTTGAACACAAATATAAAGAATCAGTGTTGGAATCATAACAATTACCAATCCAGCATACATAACACCAAAATTCGCTTGTGATTTTGCATCGGCCATCAAATATTTAACACCAACTGCCAAAGTCGCATTATCTTTATCCATAAATGTAAATGCGATAATATATTCGTTCCAGAATGCTAAAAACTGAAATAAAATAACAGTAATAATACTAGGTCTAGCCATTGGAATCATAATTTTAGTCATAGTCTTGAAATAGCCACAACCATCAATGCGAGCTGCTTCTTCATAAGCTTTTGGCAACGTTTTGAAATAACCTGTCAACAAATAAATCGTAAATGGCAAGGCTGTTGCTGCATAAACGACAGAAAGCCAGAATTTACTATTCAAGAAAAAGTCGACACCAAGCTTGATATCAGCATTAAATAACATCAAGAAAATAGGTAATACGATGTAATTCACGTTGACAAATAGTCCGGCCATAAACAATCCGTTAAAGAATTTCTTTCCAACAAAATCAAAGCGAGCTAATACATACGATGCAGGAAGAGCAACCACCAACAAGATAACTAAGGATAATGCGGTTACGATGATCGTATTCAACAAATAATCACCCATTCTTGCCTTCACAAAGGCATCCGCAAAGTTTGACCATAACATTTGTTTTGGAAAATCAAATGGATTGCCACTTACCAATTCGAGTTGCGATTTTAAAGATGCAAGGAAAACCCATGCGATCGGTACAATAATCGAAATAGCCAACGTAATCAATGCTACATAAACAAAGATTTTATATAAAGGAAAATTACGCTTCTTCATATTTCATCCTCCTAATACTGCAATACATCACGTTCTGTGACTTTATTTATAATAGCGGATAACGCAAATGAGAATACGAAGATACAAACTCCGATTGCCATACCAAATCCATATTTACCCGCAAACGCATTGTTATACATATAGTTCAATGCCACTTCACTTCCTAAGTTTCCTTCACTTGTCAACTGCACAAACATGAAGGATAAGTTAATTGTAGAAATAACGAAGAAAGTCAAAGTTGTACGAATGTTATCCCAAATCAATGGTAAAGTAATCATAAAAAATTGTTTTACTTTACTTGCCCCTTCTAAACTTGCCGCTTCATAAAGATTTTCTGGAATACTTGTCATACTCGACATATACATAACCATATAATATCCAATGGCCTGCCAAACTAATGCACCAATAATAGAATAGTTAATAATAGCTGGATTTCCCATCCATTGTCTTTGTAAAGATTCTAGACCAATCATACCTAAGAATGAATTCAAAATACCATTGGTTGGTTGATAAATGGCTGAGAAAATACCTGCGATAACTACAATACTCAAAATATTTGGAATATAGAAAATCACGCGGAAGAAGTTCTTTCCTACAAATTCTTCACGAGTTAATAAGGTCGCAAATAAGACTGCCAACACCAAAGTGATGATTGTGATCAATACAACATATAAAATTGTATTTTGCATAGCCTCAATAAAACGCATATCGTTAAAAAGAACCTTAAAGTTGAATAAACCTGCAAAAGTGGCATCACTTACGAAATTGCTCTTTTTAAAGAATGCCGTCTTAAATACATCAATCGTTGGAATGACCATAAAAATGACAACTAAAATAACGGCTGGTGCAAGACACGCAAATACGAAACGATTTTGTGCTTTCTTTTTATTCATGAGTTACCTCCCATCTTTTAAAAAGCGACGAGCAATAATATGCTCATCGCTTTATGTTAAAATATACTTTTTTAATTATTCAGCTACGGCTTTATTTTTTGCTAATTTAGCCCAAGCATCTGATAATTTAGCTTGATAATCTTTTGCACTTAATTCACCTGTTGCTAAAGAGTCGATTGAACCAAATACTGTAGCAGCACGATCGAAATCTGGTAAGTTATCTGTGTTATAAGGAGCAAATGCACCTAAAGCTGCAGAAGCATTATCATATACTGAGAAGAATTCTTTTGTATATCCATCTTCCATAGCTGCAATTGTTTCAGACATAGTATCTGTTGGAACAATGTTTCCACCTTCAGCCATGATCTTAACGCCTTCTTCAGAATAGATAAACTTCAAGAATGCTTTCGCATCATCTACGTTTTTAGCTTGAGCAGGAATCCACACTTGTTCAGTCATAGATCCAACGAAACGTTCACCATCTTTTTCTAATGCAGGCAATGGAAGTAATCCCCAGTGATAATCTTCAGGCGTTGTATCTGCCATTTCATTCACTACCCAGTCACCATTAGGCATGAATAATGCTTTTCCATCAATAACTGCCTGTTGGTTCATTGTGAATCCATCTTTCGCATTGGCATTTGATACTGTATCCGAATATAAATAGTCAGGACTTACTAATTTAGATAAAATATCAATAGTTTGTTTAGCACCATCTGTATTCCAAGCATCCTTATCATAATTTAATACGTTAGATAATAATTCTTCTCCACCTGTTTCTTTCAACAATGCATTTAATGTATTATCAAAGTAACCGTTTGTTGGATATGTAAATAATGAAATACCATCTTGTTTAGCTTGATCACCTAAAGCCCAGAATTCATCCCAAGTTGTTGGAAGATCATATTTCTTTCCTTCTCCAACTAATTCTGTATTATAGAAGAATCCAGCAGGTGTTGTTTTAAGTGGCATTAAATAAGATTTTCCATCCCCATAATATTGTACGATACTACTATTCGCATAGTTTTCATCCATACCTACTTCTTTAACAACATCAGAGATATCTAATACTTCGTGTGTATTTAATTGAGTTTCCGTATATCCAGAAGGCTGTCCTAAATTATAATAAACAACATCTGAATATTCACCCTTCGCATTTTCTTTATTTAATACATCTGGCAATTCTTTTTCAAAGCGCAATTGTACATCTACATCTGGATTTGCTTTTTCGAAAGCCTTTGCTAACTTTGTAAACACTTCTTCACCATTTCCACCAGAGAACGAATCAAATTTTAATACTCGTTTATCTCCAGAATCCGAATTTTCAGCTGGTTTACTTGAACAACCTGCTAACATTGAAGCAGCCATCGCAAATGATAACCCAGCAGTTATAACTTTTTTCATACTTTACCTCCTCATAAAATTCGTATGAACCTCTTTTGACAATCAAAGTATAGCTTATTTGTAAGCGCTTTATCATAATAATATAGCTCGATATTTTAGATATATTGCGATTCGATGAATTTATGAACAAAATTGATAAATAAATGAAAACATTATATAATTATACAAAAAGAGGTGTTTATATGAGTACACAACGCTTTCAAATCGATCAAGTAGACTTTAATAAAGCACGCCCAAAGCTTTTATATATAACAGAATCTAAATTTGATCATGAATGGAATTCCACTCTGCATACACACTTATATACAGAAATGTTCTATGTGACAAGAGGTCATGGACTACTAAGTCTAGATAATAAAAACTATCCTGTCAAAGAAGATGATCTAGTTATAGTCAATCCTTTAGTTTCCCATACAGAACGTGGTATTGAAAATGTAAACTTCGAATATATTGTCATGGGAATTGAAGGTGTCACTTACTTTTCAAAAGAAGAAGATGAAGAACAAGGTTGTAGTATTGCCAATTATTGTGAATATAAACATGAAGTTTTATTTTATTTGAAAACAATCCTATTTGAAGTAAAGACAAAAGATACAGAATACCAATCTCTTTGTCAAAACCTACTTGAAGTTTTATTGATCAACCTCATGCGACGCGCAAACATCAACTTAAAATCTTCACCAATCAATAAAGCCAACAAAGATTGCGTCTTAATTGAAAAATATATTGATGCACACTTCAAAGAAGACATCACACTCGATATATTAAGTGAACTCACATTCTTAAACAAATACCATATTGTACATGCCTTTAAACAATATAAAGGCATTTCTCCCATTAACTATATGATTCAAAAACGTTTGGAAGAAGCTAAACTTTTGTTGTCTACAACCAACCTACAAATTTCAGAAATCGCATATATTGTTGGTTTTACAAGTCAATCTTATTTTGCACAAGCCTTTAAAAAGGCCACTCATACTTCTCCATTGCAATATCGTAAAGATAATAGCCATTCATAAGAGGTAAAGAAAATGAACAAACAAGATAAGGATGAATTACTAAATCAAGGCCTAACTCAAAAACAAATAGAAGATTTAACACAAAAGGGTTTTTCAAAAGAAGAAATAATACAATCCCATCAATATGACAACGAAATTAAGAAAGGATCTACTTTCATCGCATGGATCGTGGATTTGATTACTTGGTTTCTACCTTAAAACAGCAGCGATTATCAAATCACTGCTGTTCTTTTTTTCGCTTTTTATTTAAATACATATTTTGATCTGCCAAATCCTTAACACTCACAATATCTCCCGTCAGCAACAAAGCCGATCCATAAGATACCGAAGGCAAATATTTATATTTTCTTTGTTTGGATTTCATCAAATAATCAAATTGTATAGAACACGATTCTTCATTACGACAATTTTTTAATAATACACAAAACTCATCGCCACCAATTCGGTAACAATATCCATATTTGGCATAGGCTTTCTTAATACAGTTGGCAATGATACTTAGACAAAGATCTCCTTTGACATGTCCATACACATCATTGACATGTTTAAAATCATTCACATCAAACACAATCAACATTCCATTTGTATAATTCATTTCATGACTACGATTCAAGAAACTATTCTGATTCAACAATCCTGTTAAACTATCCAATTGATTCCACATTTCACTACAATAAATAAAATAAAGTACAGAAAGTAAAGTGACACAAAGCCAGCTCACATGAAGATTAGGAAGTAGGATTTGAATGATGGTTTCTGCAGCCAAGAAGATAATCAATGGATAAATCAATGCTTTACTGCGATTTTGAAACTGCTTCGAAACTAAGATCGTAGATAAAGACAAATAGAATATAGATATAAAATACGCAAAGATGTAAATAAAGAAATAAGGCCCACGAGAATATATATTTTCTTGACTTACTGAAAATACAAGTCCAGACGGAATCGATATCGCAAGAACTAAAAGATAGATAATTTCGCACAAAATTGCCAATTTAAATTCCCACCGAAGCCTTGTCTTTTTATCCAATACATACACCAAACAGATACAAACAGATGGTGTAAGTCCAAAGCCAAGATAATTCGATATAATATTGATCCAACGATAACGAACTGGTAAACCATCCACTTTTAATGTAACAACTTCCAATACAGAAATAAACGCAATCAATATAAACGCAAAGAAAAAACCTCGCTTTTGTTTTTTATTTAATGATTCACTTAATCGCGTCAACACGCACATGAAACAAAGAACGAAAATATCAATTGTCGTTAATACATAAAAATATCCATTCATCTATTGTTCCACCGTTTCTTTTGTATATATACACCTAGATACAATTGGACTATTTTTCTTTAAATATTCTTTTTGAAGCCAATCCAAATACGTTCCTGGACTAATGATCCCACGTATACTTAGTACATCTGCACCAAGTGTTCCTAAAACTAAATCTGTAAAAGAAGCACAATTATCACCTAAAGCCCAATAAATATGAAATTTACCACTCTTTACCTTATATAATTTAGCTCCCGTACGATAATGAAGTCGACTTGGATAATCCATTTCATACTGACTAAAATGATCATAGCCATCTTCTTTTTCTATTTTTGTATACCAACGATACCCATTTAAACGAATCTTTTCAATTTCCTTTTCTATGAATGCATTTTGTGTAGGCGTTGTCAAAATACCATACTCAAAAATCGAATTATTTTCAGCCGAAATCATATTCGGAATATATTTCTCTAAAGGCACCGTAAAAAAGATACCATCTCCAATTGTTTGATTCAAACGAAAGGAGTCACTATCATAATTGCCATAACTATATACAATATTGTCATATGAAAAACAAATGTGCCCTACCTTTTGAAAACCTTTAGGCCCCACATGTACAATCACTTTTAAACGAACAGGATCCTCCATTTTATACGTATTTAAATCTTCTGGTTTGCCTTCTTCTAAATAACGGTTAATACTCGCCAATGCAGCATCGGGCACTAAAGCACACAAAAAAGCAGGAAGCGTGATTCTTACTTTACGTTTCCACTTATATTTTGTAAGAGGATTGATTCCCACATATCCATCGCCTAAATAACGTAAGCCTAGAATCATAAAATAGATTCCAAATGCTTGCATTAAAAGATCCGTATGAAAATTTGGATTCAAAAGAAGATAAAAACCAAATAAAATATAAATAAGTGTAAATACAAAGTTAAAAAACTTCCCTTTAAAATGATTGATTTTATCAATCACAAGTTGAATAAAACAAGCCGAACCACAAAGAATACAATACCCACCAAAATTCACTCGCAAGATCCATTGCGGAATATAACGAAAGTTCATCAAGAAAAACATAAACGCAAACGATAAGATTGAAAAGAAAAAGTCTTTGTTCTTTTTATTTTTAATAAAACGAATAAATAAAGTAACTCCGTTCGCAAATAAAAACAGAATGGAAACAACTAAGATCCATGTGAAAACTCGATTTGGAATACACAGCATGATAGCTCCAGCCATCATTAAAATGGTTCCAATCACAAAGTTCATAGCTACATCATAAAACATAGACTACCTCCAATTGGATTGTACACAAAGAAAGCGCCCCTCTTCTATACGAACAATGCCTTTATCTTCAACCAAAGAATTACTTGTTGTATATATTTCCTCAATATGAATACGTCTAGATTGTAGTGGATATAAAAATCCAGATAAAGAAAGCACACCTTCTAAAATTGGATAGAATGAAATATGCCGATACGTATTATCAATTTCATACTCCCCTACATTCATAACAGATATCTTTTGATGTTCATCCATCAAAACCAAATTATTAAAACGATACATAGCCAAACGAATATTGGCAATTGTATGATCGATTCTGCCCTGTATTCCACCATACAAATAGATCGTATCATAATCTTTACATAATCGAATCGCAAGTTCTGAATCCGTTTCATCTTTCATGATTGGATGTCTTTCAATCGGGCACGTAATTCGTTTTAAATCTTCTTCGTTTAAAGAATCAAAGTCTCCAACAGCCATTTTAATAGGAAGACCTTGATCTATAATTTTTAATGCCCCCGCATCTACGCCAATATAATCACAACCTTCAATAATAGGTACAACATCAACGAGTGGGGTAATCAAAACAGCACAAGTCATATTTATGCAAGCATACCTTCAATGGTTTTAGTAATATCATTTTTAAATACGTAGCTTCCCGCAACCAATGTATCACAACCTGCATCCAATGCAGATTTATATGTATCTTGATTAATACCACCATCAATTTCAATGCGATAGGACAGATTCAATTCTTCACGTTTCTCTTTTAACCACTCTACCTTTTTAAGCATGTCTGCCATGAATTTTTGACCACCAAAGCCAGGCTCTACACTCATAACTAAAACTAAATCACAAGATTTTAATACACTTTCAAAAGGTTCGATCGCTGTATTTGGCTTAACCACAATACCGCCTTTTGCCCCCAAATTATGAATTTCATCCAATAAGCCTTGAATACGACTTAAATCATTATCTAAAGCTTCTGTATGGAATGTGACTAAATCCGCTCCATTTTGAATGAAAATTGGTGCATACGTTTTGGGATCTTCAACCATCAAATGCACATCCATAAATAATGGACAAGCCTTTTTAAAGCCTTTTAAAATATCAGGTCCAAAAGTTAAGTTTGGTACAAAATGACCATCCATCACATCAAAGTGTAACCATTTCGCCTTGGATGCCTTTAACTCTTCAAGTTGCGCACTCACATTGGAATAATCCAAAGATAAAATTGAAGGTGCAATTACAATTTCATTCATAGTTTCTTACCTCTTTCTTCCATTATATTTTTATAATCCTCATAGATTGACGCGTTGATTTCACCTTTATTGACCGCTTCTTTAATGCTACAATCCGGTTCATTTAAATGCTTACAGTCTTTAAATCGACACGTATGAATATAAGGTTTAAAATCAAGAATACACGCATCTAAATGGGATGTATCTAATCTAGTAAAATCTAAGCTTGAAAAACCTGGCGTATCCGCCACTAATCCATCACATACTGGATGTAATTGGCAATAGCGTGTTGTATGTTTACCACGTCCTAAAGCTTTTGAGATAGCTTGTGTCTGCAATTCAAAATCCGGATTCAAGCGATTCAATAAACTACTCTTACCCGCTCCAGATTGACCACATAATACGGATACTTTACCATTTAAAATTTCCTGCAATTCTCTATCATCACTACCTGGATTTGAGAATACCACATCATATCCAGCCTTTTTGTATTTTTCTAAATCCGCCAAGATTTCTTCAGGATCCTCTAACAAATCCAGTTTTGTCACACAAATCACCGGTTTTACTCCAGCCAGACCTACCAAGAAAATCAAACGATTTAAAAGATGACATGAATAATCTGGATCTTTTAAACTTGTGACAATCAATGCCTGATCGACATTGGCAATGGCCGGTCTTAAAAGACGATTTGTTCGTGGCAACACTTTATGAATGCGATACGAATCTTCAATCTTTTCATATTCTACAAAATCCCCTACAACAGGCGTTTGTTGCTGGCGCATTTTACCTCTTGGTTTGGCAATAATTTCTTCTTTTTCATTTTGAATCGTATATTGATTCGAAATAATTTTTATAATTCTTCCCTGCTGCATATTAATCATAATACAGTGTAACAACACTGTTTGTTCCTTCCTGTACATATTCTGTCCCTACATCTGGTGAGACACTAATTACTTTATTACTTCCTGAACCATCTGAAATTTTACTTAAAACAGCCGCAATGCCTAGATCATTCAATTCATCTTTGGCATCTAATACATCTTTTCCAATCAAATCCGACGGAATCACAATAGAAGGATATGTACTTACGACGAATGTTATTGTTTTTTTACTGTCCGGATCCATTCGAGTTCCTGGAGTTAAGCCCTTTTGTTTCAACACAATACCCGGATCCAAATCTTTCTTACCCTTGTATTCCACGACAATATTTACATTGGGACAATTCTTTTCCAATTCATATTCAGCATCCACATACGTTCCATCTGTAAAATCAGGTACTAAATAAGTTGCACCTTTAGATACAGTTAAAACGATCTTAGTATCATTTAAAATAACTTCACCCTTTTTATGGGAAGACTTAATGATTTTTCCCTTTTCATATTTATCATTTGCCCTATAGACATATGTGACTTTGGAAGTATTAAAATGCGCATCCTGCAATGTATCGATCGCATCTTCTTGACTTTGTCCAATCACATCTGGCATCGTTTGATAGCCTAAAAATCCACTAATTCGAATGATTCCTGTAATACTTGCGACAAGTACTAATACAACGATTCCAATAATTACAGCGGCTGAAATCATTAAAGCAGGAATCCAATTTCTTTGTTTCTTTTCCACCTTTGCAGGCTCTTCATCCTCAAAATCAAGATGACCATTATCAAATTTCAACAATTCACTTGTTTGATCTTGATCCACTTTGATACGTTTCATATTCCGGTATTCATCATCCATGCAATGAATCAAATCATAAAGCATTTCTTTACAAGAAACATAACGATCGGATAGATTTTTAGCCGTCGCCTTTAAAATAATATTCTCTACCGATTGCGGAATATTCGGGTTAAAGTCACGAACATATGGCATTGGCTTACGCAAATGCTTAATTGCGATTTCTGTTGGTGTTTTTCCTGTAAAAGGAACTTTGCCTGTTAATAATTCATAAAATACAATTCCCAAAGAATATATATCAACTTGTTCGTTGGGCTCTTTTCCCTGTGTTGTTTCAGGAGCTAAGTAGTGTGCTGAACCCATGACTGTATTGTTAAAAGTTAATTGTACAGATCCATTGGCTACCGCAATCCCAAAATCAGTGATTTTTATGGTTCCATCATCTTTAACCAAAACATTTTGTGGTTTTATGTCACGATGAATAATTTTATGTTCATGCGCATGATTTATAGCACTCACCAATTGTTTCATAATGCCTATGGCCTCATCGACATCTAAGGCACCACGCTGCGCAATCAATTCTTTCAATGTTCTTCCACGAATAAATTCCATAACAATATAGTGCATACCTTCGTATTCACCAACATCATATATATCCACTACATTGGGGTGGGATAGTCGACTTGCTGCACTTGCCTCACGTTGAAAACGAACAAGTGCCATCGCATCTTGACTTAATTTATCACGTAGAACTTTGATTGCGACAATACGATTTAAAATTGTATCTTTTGCCTTATAGACATCCGCCATACCACCTTGTCCAATCAAAGACAAGATTTCATAACGATTCGCTATCTGTTCCATCATCATATTATTGTTCTCCATCATTCTCCATTAAGATAATTGAACAATTGTCATAACCACCCGATTGGTTGGCTCTTGCGATCAATGTATCCACTTTTTCCTGTAAAGAAAGACTTTCATCATGCACAATATCTGAAATTACTTTCTTTTCAACATATCCATGAAGCCCATCACTTGAGATCAATAAATAGTTATATGTATTTTCAATCTTATTGATATCGATACGGAACACATGCCATACACCAAGTGCATTTGTCAATGTATTTTTTTTAGGATGTGTTTTTGCCTCTTCACTTGTGATTTTGCCTTCCTTTAAAAGTTGGGCAATTACACTATGATCTTCACTCATTTGAATCAATTCCCCATTATAATCGGCATAGATTCTTGAATCTCCTACATTGAAAATAAAGGTTCCAATGCTAGCTACAATAACACCCACAGCGGTTGTTCCCATACCTCTTTCGTTTGGGTTTTTTAAACTTTTTGAATAAATAAAATCATTCGCCTGATTTAAATTTTCACGAATCCAATTATCCACCTGTCGATCTTTATTAAATTTAGGAGCCTTCATAAATGCCTCATACATTGTCATGACCGCTGTATGACTTGCCACTTCTCCGGCTTTTGCCCCGCCAATACCATCACAGACGATGGCCATCCATTCATCATTGTCATTGTGGGCAATGCAATAATCATCTTCATTTAATTTTCTTACAAGACCTACATTCGTATTCGCAAAAACTTTCATCGACTTAAATTCCTTCCTTTTTTATTTCCTTAATTCTTAACTGACCACAAGCTGCATCAATATCATTACCATGCTCTTTTCGAATTGTGCAACGCACATGATTTTTCATCAACAAATCATAGAATACCATCGCCTCATCATGTGTAACCGATTTGAAGCCTTTTTCATCCACCGCATTATATGGAATCAAATTTACATAGGCATTCATTCCATGTAAAAGCTTCGATAATTGTTTGGCATGTTCAGAATGATCATTGACACCCTTTAATAAAATATATTCAAATGTCAAACGACGATTATTTTCCTTACCATAATATTGAATTGCTTCCATCAATTCCTTTAATGGATATGCATGGTTTACAGGCATCAATTGATCACGCAATTCATCATTTGGCGCATGTAAACTGATGGCTAAATTGTATTGGGTGTGTTCATTGGCAAAATCCAAGATTCTAGGCACAATTCCACAAGTCGAAATTGTGATATGTCTTGAGCCAATACCCAAGCCACGATCATGATTTACTGTAGCTAAAAAATTCATAACATTGTCATAGTTATCAAATGGCTCGCCTGTTCCCATGACAACAATGTGGGATAGGCGTAAGTTATCTTTATCCAATTCTTTTTGAACATACATAACTTGGGCAACCATTTCTCCACTTGTCAAATCTCTTTTTTTCTTTGTAAGCCCACTTGCACAAAATGCACAACCCATGTTACATCCAACTTGACTTGAAACACACACACTTCTTCCATAGTCAAAGACCATCATAACACTTTCTAATAGGGCTCCATCACTTGTCTTAAACAAGAATTTTGTCGTTCCATCATGTGAAACTTGTTTTTTTATTAATTCCAAAGGATTCACAATAAAATCTTTCTTCAAGATTTCTCTTGTTTCCTTTGATACATTTGTCATTTCATCAATATCAAATACGCGGTTACGATATAACCATTGAAAAATTTGATGTCCACGATAAGATTTCCATCCATGATCCAATGCATATTCGCACATTTGATCATAATTTAAATTGTATAAACTTTCCAAAATAGCACCTCAATTTCTACCTTTCATTATATCATTTACGCACTAGTTTTGCCATATAGAAGCCATCTTGTGTAGCGTTACTAAAGATTGTTTTTTCTTCTACTAAACTAAACTCTTTATGCGCCTTCAAAAACTTCTCAATCTGTTTTTCATTCTCTTTTTTATTCATTGTACAAGTTGAATAAACTAAAGTTCCTTCAACCTTTACATATTGACATACATTATTCAGAATAGAATATTGTAAAGGAATCAATGTATCCATATCTTCAGGTACCATATGTAATTTAATATCTGGTTTTCTAGATAGTACACCATAACCTGAACAAGGAACATCACATAAGATACGATCATACATATTAGAGCTTTTAAATTCAGTCGCATCTTGAACACCGGCATGTATAATATCCATTCCTAAGCGTTTGGCATCATTTTCAATCAAATCTTTACGATGTGCATGCAAATCATACGCATCAATATGCCCTTTATTATGCATCATTTCGGCCATAGCCATACTCTTTGTTCCTGGAGCCGCACAACAATCTAGAATCCTTTCATTTTCTTGCGGATCTACAAACTTCGCAATTTCAAAACTCCCCTCATCTTGTGCGCTCATATAGCCTTTTTGATAGTAGTCATGATGAAAATAATCATTTCCTTTATAGATGTACAATGGATCTTGAACACGAACAAACATATCCAAATCAAAATCCGATTCGTTTGTATTCAACACATTTCGACGAACGTACATTGGCAAAATGTTCACACTAGCACTAGCCATAACAAGCGCTTTTTCTTGACCATATTGACTTGTCCACATCTTGTATAGCCAATCTGGCAAAGAATATTTTAAAGCCATATTATCGGTTTCGATAGGTTTTACCTTATGTAATACCGCATTGGTAAGTCCGGCATATTTCATATTGATTTTTTTTGCGATATTGACCGCATCATTAACAATCGCATAGTTTGGTACTTTATCCAAAGACAACAATTGATATGTACTCATTGTAAGTAATACATCCATTTTTGGATTTAATTTATTCTTCACACACTTTGACCAACACGCTTTACAATATCGATAATTTTGAATCGTACCATAAAAGATTCTTGTTGCCAAAGCACGATCTTTTTCATCCACTTCATGCAAGTGATTTCTTAAATATAAATTGGAATATACTTCTTTATTTACCACTTCATCCAAAGCTTTCCATATCCACTTTCGCATTCTATTCCTCCATCATAATTGGATGCATATTCACATCCACAATCTGTTTTGTTTCATCTAAATAATTTTGAACAAGTTCATGTAGTAACTTGTCATCCTTTGATTTTAAAATCAAACGAACACGATGTTTTTTTTGTTGCATACGAATTTCAATAGGCCCTAAAACACGCAAAGAAGAAAAATATTCTTTCGCAGCACTTGCCTGTTTATAAGCTTCATTAAAATCGAAATGTGTAAAGATTAAAGTACATAAATATACATAAGGTGGATACATACCTAGGTGGCGATATCGCATTTCTTGATTAAAGAACCTCTTATAATCATGCATCTTTACACATTGCATCACAAAATGATCGGGATCAAAAGTCTGAATCATAACTTCACCTTTTAATTTTCCTCGACCACTTCTTCCACTTGCCTGTTCTAACATTTCATAAGCCGTTTCACTTGCTCTATAGTCATTACGACAAAGCGTGGCATCTGCATTTAAAATTCCAACTAAAGTCACTCTTTCAAAATCAAGTCCTTTTGCGACCATTTGCGTACCAATTAATAGATCGCCAGACTCTTCAAATTCTTGTAACAACTTTTCATGCGCATTCTTTTTTCGCGTACTATCCGCATCCATACGAACGACATGATGATCTTTAAAAATTTCAACAATCTGTTCTTCCAATCGCTCTGTACCCATACCGGCCTTAAAATAGTTCTTAGAATGACAACTTGGACATTCTTCCATAAATTTAAATTGTCTTCCACAACAATGACAAACTAAGGCGTTTTGATTTTTATGATACGTTAAGGCTACTCCACAATCTGGACATATACGAACGTGTCCACAATCGCTACAACGAACAACAGGAAGATACCCTCTTCGATTTAAAAGTAAGATCACTTGTTCATTTTTAGAAAGCCGCTTGTGAATGGCTTGAAGTAAAGTTTCAGATAGGCCATTTGTGATTCTTTCCTTTTTCATATCCACCAAACAAATTTCCGGCATTTCATGAATACGATTTTTCAGTTCAATCAATTCATATACATTCTTATAAGCTCTTGCGTACGATTCTAATGAAGGCGTCGCACTTGCCAAGATGACTTTACACTTATGATAAGCCGCACGAAATAAAACAATATCTCGCGTATGATAGCGTGGTGTATTGTCTTGTTTGTAGCTTGAATCATGTTCTTCATCCATTAAAATCAAACCTAAAGAAGAAAACGGCATAAAACAAGCACTACGCGTTCCAACCACAATATCAACTTTATGATCTTTTACTAAATTATATTGTTCTAATTTTTCCTGTGCATTCAACCCTGAATGATAGATCGCAATCTTTTGTTTGAAACGCGCCTGCACTCTTTGTATCATCATCGGCGTCAAACCAATTTCAGGAACAAGAAATAGAACTTGTTTTCCACAAGACAATACATTTTCAGCTAAACGCAAAAAGACTTCGGTTTTACCAGATCCCGTTACACCATGAAGCAGTGATACCATCTTTTCTGTACTTGTGATCTTAGAAATCGCATCTTTTTGTTCGATAGTCAATTCATGTTGTACATCTGAAATACTCGTTACATGCGTATTTGAATCTTTAATTCTTTTTTCAATCCCTATATAGCCCTTTTCTAGTAAAACCTTTGTGATGGATGGACTTACTTTTCTAAGTTCACTCATCTTACATGGATAATTAAACATTTCAAGCACTTCTTTTTGACGAGAAGTCAATGTTTCATTCGACTCTTTTAAAACCGCATAATCTTCATAGATGATTTTTGAATGCTTACTAGAAGGACGCAAAGCTGGTGGAAGCATTGTTTTATAACAAGTCACTTTCGAACTCGCATAAAAATCAGCCATATAATTTGCCAATAACTTTAATTCGTTATTCAATAAAGGCTTTTTATCTATGACTTCAATAACAGGTTTAATATTTTTAAAATCGCTTTCTACCTCAATTTCTTCGACAAATCCTACAAGCGTTCGATTGTTGAATTCAACACGGACTCTACATCCAACTTCAACATCTTGCTCACAAGAGTAAGTAAAGGTATTGCGTAGGCGATTGTATTCTACATATACATTAATTAGCATGCATCTATTATAACATCATTCTCGATTTGACATTTATATTTATTTTAGTATATTTGGCATAAGGAGATAGGTATGTATATTTTTATTGGAATTTTAAACATTCTTTGTGGCATTCTCGTTTGTTTTGTCATAGGACCCTTCGACAACAAAGTATTGAATATTTGTATATCCTTATTATTCTTTGTGAATGGAATCTTAGACATTCGAAAGGCCATCAAAAACTAGTAAAAGCACCAAAACGGTGCTTTTATACTTTTATCCAATAATTTTCTAATTGATGAAATATTCCTAACACAAAAACAGTATCTTCTCTTATATCAAATACTAAAATATATTTCGTCTTTGGAATTATCGCAATACGATATCCTTTCATAGAAAGATATCTATCTCTTATCAAAGGAAACTGGTATGGATTGTCAATTAAACGATCATTAATACACCCGATGTGATTCAATAACCGTTTAGCAGTATCTTCACACTTATATTTATTTATTAATTGATAAATAAGATCATCCAATAATTCCTCTGCCCGTTTCGTAATAATCAAATTATAGGCCATACTTCTTTCTCATTTCTTGAACGGCTAATTTTGCATCTTTTGTCTCTCCAATATCAATTTGGTATTCAGAAATCGCAATATCTTGGTACATTTCAAGTTTTTTCAAAGTTGATTCATACTTTTCAATACTCATGATTACCATATCTCCATATCCGTTTTTTGTTACAAAAATAGGTTCATCCGTTTTGTGACATAAATCAGATATTTCAGAAGTATTTTTTAATTCTTTAATTGGTATTATCTGTGGCATGATTTTATCTCCTTTTTATACCTATATTATACCACAATTATCCTATCGTTCAGGAATTGAAACACAGGATAAATAGCTTTTGTATCTAAAATTTCCAATAGTGCTTGTATTTTCTTATTCACAATTATAAGTATACAAAAGATTTATTAATGAATATACAAGCTTAAATTCAATCTTTGTAAAATATGTTACACTATCCTTAAGCATACACACACTTAAAGGAAAATAATATCATGAAAACCATTCAAAGAACACTCGGGATTTTTATAATCCTCTTTTCCATGCTTATTTCACCAATTCAAGCAAAGGAAAACTCTTCATCAAACTAGATGGAGAATATTTCAAAAGATACAAAACTGAGTGAATTATCGATTCCAGGTACCCATGATTCAGCTACACAATATTTAAGTTTAAGTCCAATCTTTCAATGTCAAGATACAGACATTCAAACACAATTAGAAAATGTCTATCGCTATTTAGACATATGATTGGTTTTAAAGAATGATAATCTTATCTTAAAACACAACTTTGCCAAATGCAGAAAAGACAAATCTTTATTTTCAAGACCACTTACTTTAGATGATTTATTAGAAGATGTCTACTTTTTTCTTGGATCAAAATCCATCTGAAGCAGTGATCTTTTGTGCGAAGAAAAAAAATAGCAAGGATGATCTAAATAAGGTAAAGTCCATATTAAATTCTAAAATCCCTACAGATTCTTTTCTTCCATCAATACGAATTCCAACACGAAATGAAGTTCGTGGTAAGATTGGTTTACCAAAGAAATACGCAAAGAAAATCAATGCGTATTTAAAGGAATATAATTGGCAGAAAAAGAATTATGGTATCCTCATTATTGATTTTGCAGATCAAGAATTAGCACACAAAATTTATTCTACAAATTAAAAGAGTCAAAGCATTTTATCTTGCTTTGACTTTCTTTTGTCTTAATATCTCAAAACTAAATACAGCTGCAGCACTCGCTGAATCTAAGGCATTTCTAAAATCTCTTCCATATTCTACGACAATATTTTGTTTGGAAGCTGCCGTAATGGTTGAGCTAAGTCCTCTTAAAGCTCCGCCTAGGCATAAACAAAAATCGGATTCAAAAGTATAGTCATAGAGTCCTACGGCATCTTTTCTGTAGGCACAAAGAATTGGAAGGTTATTCTTTTTACAATAGTTTACTAATTCTTCATCCGAATCCACAAAATAAATAGGTAACTTTTCATAAGCACCGGCACTTGCCTTTAGAATGGTTTGTTCGGCAAAGCTCCAGTCTCTTTTTGGAAGAATCATCGCATCACAACCAGATGCATATAAAGTTCTTGAAATACTTCCTAAATTATATGGATCTTCTACACCGTCGATGTAACAAAGAAATCCATGGACATGTTTTTCAATAAGTTGAGGAATCTGTTTTTCTTCAGCTATAAGTAACACGCCACCATGTGTTTTACCTGTTGCCAATTCATTGATTTCATCACGCGAACAAAATACAACTTCGCACCCACGACTTTTCGCAATTTTAGCCAAATATCTTGTATCTTTCGTATTCTTTTTCTTATCAATATATAGTTTTTTACAATTACGAGAACCTGCTTCTAATAGGGCTTTGCAGGAAATGGCCCCTTCAAATATTTTTTCCATAGGACTATTATAATGGCTTTTATAATTTTTTTCTAGATGGTATTATATAAGGTATGGAAGGAGTCTTACTTAATGCATTTTAAAATAACCCAGGAAATGAAACAAAGAATCATCGTTTATTCTGCTTCATTGATTATTGCGATTCTTTTCTTCACAATATTAAATCGATTTAAGGATATAACACGATCCATTCAGTTCATAATAACAATTCTATTCCCTTTCCTTCTTGGAATTGGTTTAGCGTTTATATTGAACAATCCGCAAAAATGGGTTGAAAACAAATTATTAGCTAATGCACCTATGCAAAATAAACATAAAAGAATTTTATCGACAGGTATTGTGTTTATTCTAACTATTGGATTTCTAATCTTGTTTTTCTCTATTATCATCCCGAATACGATTGATTCTGTACGACAATTTTCTAAAAATATTGCGATCTATTCTGACACTTTAATTGGATACACAAAAGATTTTGCGTATAAATTAAACATTTCAGAAAAACAAGTTGAACAATTGTTGATCAATTTTGACATCACAAAGAAAATCACAAGCGTTTTAACGGAATCTATTCCTAAAATCGCATCTTACTCATATAGCTTTGTGAAAGGATTTATCAATATTATTTTAGCATTAGTTTCTGCATTCTATATTTTATTAGACCGCGAAACATTAGTAAAAGGAATCAAAAAATTAAATTATTCTTTATTTGACAAAAACTTTGCGAACTATTTAACACTATGGACAAATGATGCGAAAACTGTATTTGAACAATACATCGTTGGAAACATCATTGACTCATTTATTGTTGGTGTCATCTGTTACTTTGGAGCCCTAGTATTAAAGCTTCCATATGCAAGTATGATTGCCCTTATTATTGGTGTCACAAATGTAATCCCTGTATTTGGACCATTCTTAGGAGCTATTCCCGTCATCATTATCTTATGTTTGATTGACCCATTCTCAGCCTTAATTTTTACAATCTTCATCTTCATTCTTCAACAATGCGATGGAAACATCATAAAACCGATTGTTCTTGGAGATAAACTGGGAATGTCAGGCTTCTGGATTTTATTCTCCGTTACTGTTGGTGGCGCATTATTTGGCGTTGTTGGAATGTTCTTAGGCGTTCCGATATTTGCACTCATCTATGCAGGTGTACATGATTATATTCAAGTTCGATTAAGAAACAAAAAAATTACAATCAACGATAAAGCAGGAACAATTGATTAGTTTCCTGCTTTTTACGTGCAATTTTTAAAAAAATGTGTATACTTATGTAAGTTAGGAGGAACTACCTTTGAATTTTATAGACATTATTTTAGATACAATACACGATACATGGGCTATGCTGCCATTATTGTATATTACTTATTGTATATTAGAATTTTTCGAAAGAAAGAATACGCAAGACGATAAACTCTTCTTTGGACTACAAAGACTTGGACCCATTCTAGGCGCAATAGTTGGTTTGATTCCCCAATGTGGATTTAGTATTCTAGCCGCTATGTTGTTTGTTCAAAATAACATTACCCTAGGAACTTTAGTCAGTGTTATGATTGCGACAAGCGATGAAGCCATTCCAATCCTTATTAGTAATCCAAAGATGTATTCATCATTGCTTGGTATTTTAGGATTAAAATTAATTATCGCAATTCTTGTTGGATTATTTACCGATCACGTAGTATTTCGCAAACAAAAAATCCTCCGCTTCGAAGATATGGAAGAAGAGGATTATGATGAAGATGAATATGAGGAAGAAGAAAATTCAGGATCAAGCTGTCCATGTTGTTATCCTGAATATCCATTATGGATCAGTGCCTTATTAAGATCTTTAAAAATCTATGTATTCATCTTTATTACTAGTTTTGTATTAACCTTATTAATGGAATGTATTGGAGAAAAAACATTATCTATGATCTTACTTCAAGATAATTTATTCCAACCAATCATCGCCGCACTATTCGGCTTTATTCCTAACTGTGCAGCTACAGTTGTTCTAACACAACTCTATACAGCTGGTGAATTATCCTTTGGATCGCTACTTGCAGGACTTGTCACAAATGCAGGACTGGGTTTAATTGTGATGATTCGTTATGAAGCAAGAAAGAAAGACATTTTAAAAACCATTTCCATCCTATTTATAACAGGTGTTATCGTAGGCATTGGATTTATGTTATTATAGCCACTATTGTGGCTATTTTTTTATCTTTGTGGAAAGATCCAGATTTCAAAATGTTCAATGTCATACCAAAACAAAAGAATAAGTATGGCAACCGCAAATAACAAAATATAAAAGATAATAGAATTCAGCTTTTGCGAATAATTCTGTTCATTCAATTCTGGATGCTCCTCTAATTCAGCCAATCGCTTCTTCGCTATTTTATCAAGCCAACTCATAGTTACCTCTACTTAGACTAATATTGGAAAATGAAATGGAAATATATCAATTTCCGGATGATTCCATTGATACCAAAGCGCTAAAACTAATGCAGCTAGTAAGATAACAAGTACATAGAATTTAATATCTTTCATCATTTTATTTCCTTTTTCTTCAAAATCATGTGAATTCAATTCTGGACGCTCATCCAATTCTTTGATTCGTTGTTTCGTTGTTTTTTCAATCCAGCTCATAGAATGTACCCCTTTTTAATTATATTTTAATCATTAAATTTATATAAAAATATGGTAAACTTGGTTATTGTGCTGGCCAAATAAGTACGAAAAAAGCTAGAAACATTTGTTTCTAGCTATCTTTTCCAAAAAATGGTGGGGACGGTGGGACTTGAACCCACACGGGATTTCTCCCAACGGATTTTAAGTCCGTTGCGTCTGCCTATTCCGCCACGACCCCATCATTTATGGAGGTTCCGATCAGATTTGAACTGATGATCACAGAGTTGCAGTCTATTGCCTTACCACTTGGCTACGGAACCGTAACTTGTTGATTTTTAATAAACGATGGTGGGGACGGTGGGACTTGAACCCACACGGGATTTCTCCCAACGGATTTTAAGTCCGTTGCGTCTGCCTATTCCGCCACGACCCCATCATTTATGGAGGTTCCGATCAGATTTGAACTGATGATCACAGAGTTGCAGTCTATTGCCTTACCACTTGGCTACGGAACCGTTTCGTTGACTGCCCATATATAATACCTCAACGCATAATAAAAAGCAAGAAAAAAATTTATTTTTTTTACATTTTTTTAAAAACCATACATTTTTCATTTTTGGTTGAACTTATTTGACAAATGACCTATTATAATGTGGTCAATAAACAAGAGGTATTTTATATTATGCAACACATTATTCACCAGCTTCAAAAAGAAAAGAAGCTAAGACTATTAACGTCGACCATAATGATTGTATTTAGTGCTTTTATGCAATGTTATATCATGAATGTATTTATGGCGCCGTGCAATTTGATCTCAGGAGGATTTACAGGACTTGCTCTATTAATCAATAAAGTCTGTGCTCTAGTAAACATTAATTTTCCTACTCAAGTTGGAATCATCGCTTTAAATGTTCCAGCAGCCATTCTATGCTACAAACACATCTCACCCAGATTCACATTTTTGAGTTGTGTGCAATTCTTTCTAGTATCCTTCTTTATTTCTATCTTCCATTTTGAACCTTTCTTTAAAGATCAAATCTTAAATGTTCTTTTTGGAGGATTCTTATGGGGCTTCTCCATTTCCCTAGCCCTAAGAGCTGGAGGATCTACAGGAGGAACAGATTTCATTGCCCAATACGTTTCTAGTAAGATTCATAGAGGCATATGGGACTATGTATTCTTCTATAACTGCGCTATGATTGTTATCTTTGGATATTTATGTGGATGGATCTATGCAGGATATTCCATTCTATTCCAATTCTTATCTACAAAGACAATCTCATCTTTATATCAACGCTATGCACAGATTACCGTTGAATTTACGACAAACGATCCAGACCCAATTATCGATGCCTTTATGGCCACTTGTCGTCATGGTATGAGCGTATTTGAATGTTATGGTGCATATAGCCATCGTAAGTATTATGTATGTAAAGCCGTTATTTCTACTTATGAATTAAGAGATGTTGTCGATAACGTAAGAAAAGTTGATCCTAAAGTATTGATCAACACATACAATACCGTAAACTTCTACGGAAACTTCTATCAAAAACCTTTGGAGTAGTATTACACTACTCCATTTTTATTTACAATAAAAGGAAATGTATCATTAAAATACATTTCCTTTTCATTTACTTATTATTACGATTTCCCATTCCAATCAATTGTAAGATTCTTAAGAAGATATTCAAGAAATCCAAATACAATTGTAATGCCATGAAGATGGCGATCTTATCTTGTGCTACGACTGAACCATCCGATTGAATCAACAATCGATTCATTCTTTGAACATCCCAAACGGTGATGCCTGTAAAAATTAATAGAGTAAGGATAGAAAGTAAGCGAACATCCATACTGACTCTAAATAGCATCATAAAGCATTGTGTAATAATCAATACAAAAAGTCCAATCATACATAATGAGCCAAAGCTTGTAAAATCTTTTTTAGATGTTGTACCAATAACAGCTAAACTAATAAAGTAAACTGCACTGACTAGAAAAGCAGTACCAATTGTAGCGACATCATATACATAGCCAATAGAAGTAAGTGAAACACCCATACAGATGGCATAAAGCACTAACATAACCTTCATACCTGTACTTGATGTAGATCTTGCCATAGATACGCCAAAGGCAATCGACAAGATAAACGGTGCAATCACAAACAACATAAATAGAAATGGCATTGTACTTAATAAAATCATTAAAGCATTTGTAGCATATAGACCATAAGATACAATTGCCGTAATAGATAAGGCAATAGCCATCCATGCATAAGACTTCAACAAAGCACTTTTTAAAGTGCTTGTTGAATAATAATTCATAGAATCGTTGTTAAACATTATTAATCCTTCTTCTGGATAAATTCTAATAATTGCTGAGCTGCAATATTTAAACCTTTACGGTTTGATTTATCGAATCCTAAGTGCGTATAGATTTCACCCACAAATACTCCATTGTCTTCTAGAGCCTGGAACATTGTGTCGATGATTGGTTCGCAAAGTTCTTGTTTTTGCATAGGACCAAATGGGTTTGCAAAATATGTAGTTGAAATACCAACTTCTTGTGTTGTACCCAAAGCCATACGCTTACCTAACTTACAAGTGTCTTTTACTTCTTGTACAGTTAATTTCTTTAGACCAAATTCATTAGTGTAGTTGTTTGCGTATGCAAATAAGTCAATTTTATGGTTGTGAACAACAACACGATATGGAGCCGCTGGCTGAATCATACGTGCGTTTGGATTTTCTGGAGCCATGAAAATTGAACGGTCCATGTCACGATATGGAGTACCTGGATCCAAGTCATCTAGACGAATGAAGGCACCAATTTCAGTACCCTGACCATATGGAACACCATCTTCTAAGTGAATTGTTCCCATATCATCAAACACAACTTCAACTTCACGAATCATATCGCCAGCTGCCGCTTTTAATGCTTCAATCGATTCAGATTTACCAGCACCACTATCACCCATCAACATGATACCTTTCTTAGTTCCATCTTTTAAATAGATGTTTACGAAAGCACCATGGATTGGTAACCATCCCTTTTTCATTTGTGCCAAGTTGTGTAATGTTAAACACATTTTCTTTAAATATCCAAAGTATTCGATACGAGGATTATCACTGATACATCCTACCCAAATATCATTGGCTTTATCATAATAGAAGTTTGTATCGTCATTTCCATCATCGTTACCAAAAATAACAACTAAATCTGGTTTTTGCGCACTTTCTTCTTTAGTAGCTAATTCAAATAAGTTAGCCATACTCAATGCACTAGACATATATTTTGAGTTGAAGTATACGAAACATAATAAAGCTCCAACTTTACAAGGATAACAGAACCAGTTTGATTCTCCCTTTTTGAAATATGTCATAGGCTGTGTATCAATTTCAGTAAACATACCTGTACGTTTACTTGATTTTGGATGCAAAATCATTGGAGTTCTTAACATAACTGTATCGATCATTGGAATATCTTGTAAAGCTGCATATTCATCAGCCCATACTTTATCCAAAGTGTGAACAGAGAAACATGCATTTGTTCCTGCTTGAACCTGACGATACACTAAGTTTGGTCTTCCCATTAATTTTTCTTCAAACAAACGATATGTACGAAGGAATAAATCATTTGAAGCTGAGTCAAATGCCACTAATGTATTAATACCAAAATCCGTTGAATTATCACTCTTCATATATCCAAAACGTTGTAAAGAACGCCAAGTACGATACATCTCTTCAATAACATCTAAAGTTGCATCTTTATCTGAAAGATAATATTCATCTTTTAATTCTTCACAAGTAAAGATTGACAATAAACGTAAGAAATGACAGAAATCATAGGCTGCTTCTTTAGAAGATAATTCACCATTTTTTGTCAAATAAGCATACATATTCGCATTATCTGTTTCCTGATATTCAATGAAATATTGAACGAATTTTGCGAATGTATGAGACTTTAATAAAACCTCACGACTCTTTGGATACGCCAAATTATAGTTGATAATAACCTGATTGTTAAAAATTTCAATTTTATTCTGCATAATTACACTCCTTTAACTATGACTAATATACATGAAAAACCTTTGAAAGTAAATGTGATTCTAAATTTTTTGTTTATATTTCAAGTACAAGCGTTTACATGGCGAAAACTTTTTCGATTTCAGAATATACATCCTCAATCGCAATTTCACTCTTTTCACCTGTATAACGATCTGTCCACTCTAATTTTCCTTCTTTGACACCACGACCTACCGTAATACGATAAGGAACACCAATCAATTCCATGTCTTTGAATTTAACACCTGGACGCTCATTACGATCATCTAAAATTACATCGAACTTGTGTTCTTTACAATATTCATATAGATCATTGGCAATCTTAACTTGTTCTTCGTCCTTTAAAGATACTGGAACAATCGCAAGTCTAAATGGTGCAATTTCAATTGGCCATTTAATACCAAAATCATCATGATGCTGATCTGCAACGGCAGCCATACATCTTTCTAGACCAATACCATAACTTCCCATCCAAACTGGCTGTAATTGGTTGTTGGCATCTGTATAGTAAAGATTCATACTCTTCGAATATTTCGTACCCAATTTAAATAAGTTACCCACTTCAATACCATGTTGGAAAGTTAATTTCTTACCACACTTAGGACAAATATCCCCTTCTTTTACCTGACAAAGATCTGCCACTTCAACAGGCGTAAAATCTTTACAGTTCACATTCTTAATATGACGATCCGATTGGTTTGCCCCTACAATGAAGTTTTTCATATGTTTGATTTGACGATCCATATAAACAGGACAATCAATACCGACTGGACCAGCAAAACCAACACGAGCATGTGTTACTTTTTCAACTTCTTCAAAGCTAGCCATTTCCATTTCATTCGCACCCAATAATTTCAATGCCTTTGTCTCATTCAATTCGCGATCACCAGGAATACAGAATGCGATGACTTTTCCATCTACATTATAAAGTAATGTTTTGACAAAATCACTTTCCTTCTTACCAAAGAAAGCAGCCACTTCTTCAATTGTTTTTGCGTTTGGCGTATCCACAACTTCCATAGAAAGTTCTTCTTCACAAGAATCTTCCATTGTGTCTACTACTTCTGTGATTTCTAAGTTGCTCGAATAGTCACAACCAACACAGCCAACAACAACATCTTCACCAATACTTGATAGAGCCTGATATTCTTCCGATAATAAACCACCCATAGCTCCCGTATCCGCTTTAACGATTTTATATTCCAATCCTAAACGATCCATGATACGACAATATGCATCATACATTTTATTGTATGCTACATCCAATCCAGCTTCATCCACATCAAATGTATACGCATCCTTCATGATAAATTCACGAACACGAATCAATCCATAACGAGGACGAGTTTCATCACGATATTTCGTTTGAATCTGATATAAGTTATATGGGAAATCCTTATAAGATTTTCCATCCATACTACTCGCTACCGCAAACAATTCTTCATGAGTAGGACCTAACACATAACGCTTATTATAACGATCACTCAATGAAAACATATTTGAACCAAATGCTTCACGACGACCCGATTGTACATATACATCTTCCGGAATCAATGCAGGCATCAATAACTCTTGCGCATCTTTCGCATCCATTTCTTCACGAATAATATTTTCAACTTTAGAAAGAACCTTCTTTCCCATAGGCATGATCATATAAATTCCGTTTGAACATTTCTTGATCATTCCTGCACGCACCAATAAATTACTTGATACGCTATCTTCATCTTTCGCATTTTCTCTTAATGTATAAAAGAAACTCTGACTTAATTTCATCTTTACTTACCTCTTCCACTATCTAATCTTACGAATCATTGCATCGACTTCAATAGGCCCAGACCACTTCGTATATACGATCTGCATCGGCTTATTACAAGCTTCTAATACATTCTTGTCACTATCATATACATCTGAAACATGTACGATCGTACTTTGAATGTGAGGACCAAATATTTCTAAATCTTGATTTGGCATAAAATGATTCTTCACCTGTAAAGTTGCCAACTGACTTTCCTTGTCATAATCTAGCACAATAGCTACATATTCCTGTGTTACCGTTTCATCATGATCTTGATACAACTGCACCTTATATCCAGGAAGCCCATTATAGAAGCCCGGCCCTGTCGGTCGATTTTCTGCCTTTGCGATTTCCTTTTTTACACGCTCAATGATTTTTTCATCCGCATGCCCATGCTCATAAATATAATCAATCAACATACGATAGCTTGATACAACCGTAGCTAAATAATAAGCACTTTTCATACGCCCTTCAATTTTCAAAGACGCTACACCCATATGGATGAAATCCTCAATATAATCTACTGCTTGTAAATCTTTTGAAGACATGGAGAATAAATTTGCTGGATCACTAAGTTCGGTTTCACCATCCATCAAATGATATTTCCAACGACAACTTTGTGCACATCCACCACGGTTTGCATCACGAAGTGTCATATGATTACTCAATACACAACGTCCTGAAAAAGAAATACACATGCCTCCATGAATAAAGACTTCAATTGGTAATATATTCTCTTCACAAATCGAACGAATATCCTCCATTTGACATTCTCTAGCAAGAACAACACGATCCATGCCCTTTTCTTTCCAAAATCTTACAGCACTTGAATTTGTAGAAGAATGCTGCGTAGATACATGCACTTCAAACTTGCAACCAAGCTTTTTAGCCAACATCATAATGGATGGACTTGCCACAATAATCGCATGCACACCAATCGAATCCAACGTTTTTAAATAATCTTCAATACCATCAAGATCCGATTCATGTGGAAGCATATTTACAGTTACATGCACATGACTATTATGTGCATTCGCAAATTTGACTAATTCTGCAATTTCATCAATGGAAAAGTTACTAGCACGAGAACGCAAACTAAACTGTTTACCACCAATGTATACGGCATCCGCTCCATATAAAATCGCAATCTTTGCCTTTTCTAAATTTCCAGCAGGAGCTAATAATTCAATTTTATTCATTTACTTGCTCCTCCTTTTTCTTAATTGTCTCTTCCAAATACCAACGATTACTTGATTCATCATCCGTAATTTTAATGCCTTGTAAAGCCAAATCATATAAATCTAAGATTTCAACCGTCCAATCATCATCAAAGAATAAAGAATCAATACGGAAACGATGCATTCCTACATCTGTAAAATCCCACATTTCCTGTAATGAGTTGATTGGCATTTCACTAAAGATATGTGTACCCGATTCATCTTGCACGATTGGCATACGTTTGTCACGCGTTTGTTCAATCAAATCATAATGACATGGTAATGAACATACTGGTTTATTCACAGCTTCTAAATAGTTAGTGACCAAAGGTCTTCTTGAATAAAGAATTGAGAAATAGCCATGCACTAAAATTTCTATATCCGGATTATGAGTACCAATACTTACTACTTCTTCAAGACTTAACTCATGTGCTAAAGATACAGATTGAATCCCCAAAGACATATAGAAATTTACATCTGCACTTGAAGCTACCAATGTTTCGGGTTGATAAATCAATTTGGATTCAATCCCCAATTGTTTTGCCTCATAATATAGACCTTCATCCGCATAATAAATACCATCCACATCTAATTCTTTAAAAATAGAAAAGTATTCACGAACACCCGATAGATCTTCATCCATACATAATCTTAAGAAGTTGATATATAATTTTAGGCCAAGCTTTTTACACTTCTTCTTCCAAAGCTGTAAATCCTCTTTTTTTACCGTAATACACGAACGAATGGAATAATGTTCAACACCAATGATTACGGCATCGGCCTTCGCCCTTTTTAATTTTTCTAATGAATCAATAGAATGAATTGTTGTTATAAACATAATTACTCCTTATCAAAACATACAGATTTATTTTACCACAAATGTGATTTTATGCCTACTTAACCTCCTATTTAAATCGGACTTAATTTCATAGATACTATAAATATGAACAAACAAACACTTAATGAGAGATTTGAAGATTATACTGAAGACACCAAACAAGAAGAAATATGGTCAGATAAAATCATTGGAGAAGAAGAATTGTAGAAAAAAAGAATGCCATTACGACATTCTTAACATGGCTAGTTCAATCTAGTCTTTTTTAATGAATTCAACCAATTCTTTAGCCGAATATACCACATGATCTGCCAAAGGACCACTTACTTGATGATGCCGGTTAAAATGAATCGTCTTCATGCCTGCACTTTTAGCACCTTGCATATCATTGATATAGTTATCCCCTACATAATACCATTCACGAATATCTTCATGCATTGCTTCCATACACTTTTGAAAGGCATTCACATCCGGTTTTGCGACACCCAACTGTCCACTCGTAAATACATTTTCAGGTTTAAAATAATCAAAGACACGAAGCACTTCTAATTTCATTCTTTGATGCGCATCCTCTCCATTTGTTAGAATCGCCAGTTCATCTTCACAATTCGTGAAATAGTCAATCAATGGTGCATCCATTTCAATATGATGCTGATAATATTTATAGCGAGACTGAAACTCTACAGCTTTTGAATGAGAAAATTCAATATTATACTTTTCACAAGCTTTTTCGATACGATAAACGCCAGATTCATCAATCGTAATCTTTCCTTGTTGAAGCTTATCAAAGATCCTGTCTCCAAACTTACGATAATCTGCATAAAATTGATTCATATCCACATCTACATCGGGAAGAAATTCTTCCATGCATTTGCGAAATGGCCAAGATAAATCATAAAGGGTATCATCACAATCAAACATTAATTTCTTCATATAATCACCGAAAGAAATATAACATAAAAGTGAAGATTTCACTACTGAATCTTCACTTGATTTAAACATTTACGAACATGACCCGACTGTCCAGTTACCTCTTCATTTTCAATCAAAGATACATGCACAGCTTCTTTACAAGATTCAATGGCTGCATCAAATACAACATTGATCTTATTGTCATTGATTTGTTTTAAAGTATGGATCTTTTCATCCCCAAAACGATTAGCTGTACTAAAGGCAATCGCAATATCACCTGAACCATTGCCCATATGTGATCCTGTTAAAGCTAAACCGACTGGCATTCTGTTACAAACTCTATGAAGCTGACGATCACTTAATGGAGCATCCGTCGCAATAATCATTATAATCGAACCTTTTTCTTGTTCTAAAGGCAATTGATTTCCCTCTACTTTATCTAACAAATATTGTTCTCTTAAGCCAAAATTAGAAAGTACAAGTACACCTAGAGTATATGTATTTCCATCAATCTCAAAGACTCTTGAACTTGATCCAATACCACCTGACATTTCAAAACAAGACATGCCTCGACCTGCTCCAACACTGCCAAGTTCAAACTCTTTTTTACAATCACTATATGCATCATATACATCTTCTTTTGTAACAACACAATCACGAATCGAATTTAGATACCCATCGTTACATTCTCCAACGACAACGTTTACACTTGTTAAATCTTCATTTTCTTTAACCATGATATCCACTAAGGCTTGTTGAACAACCCCCACATTTAAAGTGTTTGTCAAACAAATATAGCTTTCTAGTGTTCCCAACTCCATAATTTGTGGTAAGCCAGTCGTCTTGCCAAAACCATTAAGAATGCTGCATCCACAAGCTAACTTTTGATGAAACACATCTTCAGCCGTACGAATAAATGTAACACCTGTTTGATGCGTTCCTGAACAGATTGTCTTATGTCCAACCATTACACCTTCTACATCTGTAATTCGATTTAATTTTCCTTTTTTCATAATTAAACACCTCTTAAAACCATTATAGTGAAATCCCACAAAAAAAGAAGCCGAAATCAATCAGCTTCTTCATTTATTATCTTACTTGTAAAGTTCTACTAAACGTTGTAAGTGTTCGTAACGTTCTTTAGCTACTTCTTCTGATTTAGCAAATAATTTTTCTGCTCTTTCAGGGAATGGTTTCACTAAACGAGTGTAACGAGATTCGTTGTGTAAGAAGTCTTGGTAAGTTCCATCTCCTTCTTTAGAAGTTAATGTGAATGGGTTCTTTCCTGCTTCTTTCTTAGCTGGATCAAATGAGAATAAGTTCCAGTATCCAGATTTAACAGCTTTCTTCATTTCGTCTTGACAGTGGTTCATTCCACCCTTAGCAATACCGTGTAATTCACATGGTGCATAACCGATGATTAAAGATGGTCCTGGATAAGCTTCTGCTTCAGCAATACATTTAACTGCTTGTGCAGGGTTAGCTCCAAGAGCGATTTGTGCTACATAAACGTATCCGTAGCTCATTGCGATTTCTGCTAAAGATTTTTTCTTCATTTCTTTACCAGCTGCAGCGAACTGACAAACTTCACCGATGTTAGAAGCTTTAGAAGCCTGTCCACCAGTGTTTGAATACATTTCTGTATCGAATACCATAACGTTTACGTTTTCACCTGATGCAAGAACGTGGTCTAATCCACCGAATCCGATATCATAAGCCCATCCGTCTCCACCGAAGATCCAAACAGATTTTTTAGCTAAGTATTCTTTCTTGTCTAATACAGCTTTAGCATCTGGACATCCAGCTTCAGCAGCTTTTTCTACTTCAACTAATAATGCTTTTGTTGCTTCTGTGTTAGTACGAGTATTTTCTTTAGTTTCCATGAATTTTTCGAATGCAGCCTTGAATTCAGGAGTTGCTTTTTCGCTTTCGTTCATAGCACCTAATTTTTCGATAGCTTGTTCACGTAATACTTTTTGTCCTAATTGCATACCGAATCCGTGTTCAGCATTGTCTTCGAACAATGAGTTAGCCCATGCTGGTCCTTGTAAGCTATCTTTGTTTACTGTATATGGAGATACAGATGCTGGACCACCCCAAATAGAAGAACATCCAGTCGCATTTGATACATACATGTGTTCACCGAATAATTGAGTAATTAAACGAGCATATGATGTTTCAGCACATCCAGCACATGATCCTGAGAACTCTAACAATGGTTGGTTGTATTGAGAACCCTTAACAGTATCATCAGCAAATCCAGAATCTTTCTTAGAAACGTTAGCTACTAAGTAATCGAATACTGGTTGTTGTTCAGCTTGAGATTCTTGAGGTACCATCTTAATAGCTTGTGTTGGACATACAGTGATACATTCACCACATCCCATACAATCTAATGGAGATACGCTCATTGTATATTTAAATTCTGTAGCTTTTGGTTTAACATCAGCTAATTTGATTTGTGCAGGAGCAGCCTTCACTTCTTCTTCGCTCAATAAGAATGGACGAATAGTAGCGTGAGAACATACGAATGCACATTGGTTACATTGAATACATTTTTCAGCATCCCATTCAGGAACTGTAACAGCTGTACCACGTTTTTCGTAAGCACTAGCACCAGTTTCCCATTGACCATCGATGTTACTAACGAATGCAGATACAGGTAATGAATCTCCATCCATTTTGTTAACTGGTTCCATGATGTCTTTAACCATCTTAACTGTTGCAGGACGTCCTGATAATTCAGGTCTTGGTGCATCAGCTTCTGGGTTAGCCCAAGATGCAGGGATTTCAACTTTGTGAGTTGCACCTACACCAGCATCGATAGCTTTGTAGTTCATTTCTACAACTGCATCACCCTTTTTAGAGTAAGATTTCTTAGCAGCTGCTTTCATGTAATCTACGGCTTCTTCAATTGGCATAATGTTAGCTAATTTGAAGAATGCTGATTGTAAGATTGTGTTTGTACGTTTACCCATACCGATTTCGATAGCTTTATCGATGGCATTGATTGTGTACAATTGGATATTGTTGTCTGCGATATATTTTTTAGATTCAGCAGGCATGTGTTTGTCTAATTCTTCGTCTGACCATTGGCAGTTGATCATGAATACACCACCAGGTTTAACGTCTTGAACCATCTTGTATCCATTTACTACATATGAAGGGTTGTGACAAGCTACAAAGTCAGCTTGGTTAATGTAGTATGGGCTACGGATTGGCTTGTCTCCAAAGCGCAAGTGAGAAATTGTGATACCACCTGTTTTCTTAGAGTCATATTGGAAGTAAGCCTGAATGTATTTGTCAGTGTGGTCACCGATGATCTTAGTAGAATTCTTGTTAGCACCTACAGTACCGTCTCCTCCAAGACCCCAGAATTTACATTCAACAGTTCCTGGAGTTGAAGTGTTAGGAGCTGGTTTAACTTCTGGCAATGATAAGTTTGTAACGTCATCCACGATACCGATTGTAAAACGAGATTTTGGTTCGTCTTTTAACAATTCTGTGTAAACAGCGAATACACTTGAAGGTGGAGTATCCTTAGATCCTAAACCATAACGTCCACCGCAAAGAGTGATGTCATTTAATCCTGCTTCACGAAGTGTTGTAGCTACATCTAAGTATAATGGGTCTGCTAGAGCACCTGGTTCTTTAGTACGGTCAAGTACTGCAACTTTCTTAGCTGTCTTAGGAAGAACTTTTAATAAGTGTTTGCTTGACCAAGGACGATATAAACGAACCTTAACTAAACCAACTTTTTCTCCTTTTGCAGTTAAGTAGTCGATAACTTCTTCAGCAACGTCATTGATAGAACCCATAGCGATGATTACACGATCCGCTTCAGGATCTCCATAGTAGTTGAACAAGTCATAGTTTGTTCCTAATTTTTCATTGATTTTACCCATGTATTTTTCAACTACAGCAGGTAATTCATCATATGCAGTGTTACATGCTTCACGGTGTTGGAAGAAGATATCTCCATTTTCGTGAGAACCACGCATAGTTGGACGTTCTGGATTTAAAGCGTGTTTACGGAATTCCTCAACAGCTTCCATTGGACACATTTCTTTTAAATCTTCATAGTCCCATTTTTCAATTTTTTGAATTTCGTGAGAAGTACGGAATCCATCAAAGAAGTTAATGAATGGTACTTTACCTTCTAAAGCAGCTAAGTGAGCTACTGGAGATAAGTCCATAACTTCTTGTGGGTTAGTTTCACATAACATAGCGAAACCTGTTTGACGACAAGCATATACGTCTGAGTGATCACCAAAGATGTTCAATGCATGAGTTGCAACTGTACGTGCAGAAACATCGAATACACAAGGCAATTGTTCAGCAGCAATCTTGTACATGTTTGGAATCATCAATAATAAACCTTGAGATGCAGTGAAAGTATTAGTCAATGCACCAGCAGCTAATGATCCATGAACTGCACCAGCAGCACCTGCTTCTGATTGTAATTCACTTACAACTACTTGATTTCCAAAAATATTTTTTTGTCCAGCTGCAGACCATTGGTCAATAGAGTCTGCCATAGGACTAGATGGAGTAATAGGATAAATTGCAGCAACGTCTGTAAAAGCATACGCAACGTGAGCCGCAGCCGTATTTCCATCCATAGACTGTTTTGCTCTAGGCATTAATATTTCCTCCTTTATAGATATTCAATACCATAGTTTATTATACGAGCTTCATGTCAAATTTTAAAGGTAAAATTCACTGTAGAGGTTAGTCTTATCTAATTTGTAAGCGTATAAAAAAGAGACGTAAACACTTGCTTACATCTCTATTTTCATCATTATTCTTTACCTAATAATTTGAACATGTTCTTTTTATAGACTTCAACACCAGGTTGGTTGAATGGGTTAGAATCATTCATCAAAGTTGTCATTGCAATGGCCTTGAAGAAGAACATACACATATTACCAAAGTCATAAGAAGTCATACCTGGCATAGTTAATAAGATGTTTGGAACTCCACCAGTTTCTTCATGTGCCTGCAATGTTCCTTTGGCAGCCATTTTATTAGCCCAATCAACACTCTTACCAGCTAAGTAGTTCATTCCATCTTCGTTTGCTTCATCATTAGGGAATGTTAAGTCAATCATTGGTTTTTCAACATATAAGTTTGTTTCAAACAATACTTTCTTACCTTCCTGAACAAATTGTCCTAAAGAGTGTAAGTCTGTTGAGAAGCATACTGAATCCGGTAAAATACCCTTTCCATCTTTTCCTTCACTTTCACCAAACAATTGTTTCCACCATTCTGCAACCATCTGCATTTGAGGTTCATAGTTTACCAATAATTCAACATCATATCCTTGATTTTGAAGAATACGACGAGCTACTGCATAACGGTAAGCAGGGTTCTTTTCAAGATCTGCATCTCCATATTCACCCATACCATCATGTAAACCTTTCATCAAAGCATCGATATCGATTCCAGCTACTGCGATTGGTAATAATCCAACTGGTGTAATTACTGAGAAACGACCACCAATATCATCAGGAATTACAAATGTTTCATATCCTTCTTTATCCGCTAAAGCTTTCAATGTTCCTCTAGCCTTGTCTGTAGTGGCAATAATACGATTTTTCGCATCTTCACCATATTTTTCTTCCATAAATTGTTTCAAGATACGGAATGCCAATGCTGTTTCAGTTGTTGTTCCAGATTTAGAAATAACATTTACAGTAACTTCCTTATCTTTAATATAGTTCATAACTTGTGAAATATAAGTAGATGAGAAAGTGTTTCCCATATAAATAATTTCAGGCTTGTTGTCACCATATAAACCATTCATCATTTCAATGGCAGCACGAGCACCTAAATAAGATCCTCCAATACCACATACAACGAATACTTCTGTGTTTTCACGTACTTTTGCGGCAACCTCTTTAATGCGACTAAATTCTTCTTTATCATAATTGTTAGCCCAGTTTAGCCAACCGATAAAGTCGTTACCCTTACAAGTACCATTTTGTAAAGCTTCATCAATTGCGCGAACTTGATCTTGATAAGCCTTTACATCTTCTTTTAAGAAAGCATGATTTAAATCTAACGTAATCATATTTATTTTCCCTCCATAGCTATCCTAAGGATGATTATACCACGATTTAACATTGTGTGATATAATGATTTTGTTAGGAGTGTGAGTTTATGATACCATCGTCCTTATATCCGCTAGTCACAGCTCTTTTGAGCAATGTACTTGCACAAGTCGGAAAAACGGTCGTATATTATTATAGAACTGGCAAATGGGACTTACACTGGGTCATCGCAAGTGGCGGCTTTCCAAGCAGTCACTCATCAACCGTAACGGCCCTTTCCCTTTCCATAGGAATTCAGGAAGGCTTTGATTCAGCCATATTTGCCGTAACCACTATCTTTTCCTTTATTGTCATGTATGATGCATGTCACGTCCGCTATTATTCAGGTAAAAACATTGAATTAACGCAACAATTAGTCAAAGATTTACGTGAAATGACAGGACTTCGTTTTGATGATCCAATCTATCAAGAAAAATTAAAAAATGTTCTTGGTCATAAATTTGTCGAAGTCATTGGAGGATTTGTGGTAGGACTTATTGTCCCATTGATTTTATGTCCACTATTTTTATAAGTTAGGAGTGTTATTTTATGGATACTGTAGTAGATAGTAAAGCCGTTAATGATTGTTTGGATAAGATTCGTCCATATATCCAACATGACGGAGGCGACATTGAACTATTAGGAGTTGATGAATTCAACGTTGTCTATGTGTCTTTCAAAGGCGCGTGCCAAGGATGCATGATGGCCTCTGAAGATTTCTCAGGTGGAATCAAAGAATTATTACTTGAAGAAGTACCAAACATCCGTGATGTAGTCCTTGTAGGTTAAGATATCGAAAGATATCTTTTTATTTTTTAAGGAGTTTTGATTATGTACACCAAAGAACAATTAAAAAGATTATTAATTCCGTTGATGTTCGAACAAGTTTTAACCGCATTAATGGGATCTGTTGACACCATTATGGTTACCAACATAGGTTCGGCCGCTATTTCCGCCGTTTCCCTTGTCGATTCATTAAATATTTTGATCATCAATATATTTGCCGCCATGGCAACTGGAGGCGCCATCATCTGCGCCCAATACTTAGGATCCAACCAAAAAGAAAAGGCCAACCAAGCCTTGAAACAATTGATTTTTTCCATAACCCTTATTTCTATTCTGATTACCCTACCCTGCATTCTATTCAGAAGATCCCTATTAAGCCTAATCTTTGGATCCGTAGAAAAAAATGTGATGGACAATTCTTTAAGCTATCTATTCATCACGGCACTATCCTACCCCTTCATCGCACTATACAATGCAGGTGCCGCAAGCTTTCGAACAAGTCAAAATTCAAGACTTCCCATGGCCATTGCGTTTGGCTCTAACATATTAAACATTATAGGAAATGTATTCTTCATCTTTACCCTAAGCTTAGGCGTAGCCGGAGCTGCCCTATCCACATTACTATCAAGAATCATCAGTGCCGCTATTATCCTGATTCTTTTAAAACAGCCCAAACAAGATTTATATATTGATTCCTATTTAAGTATCCGTCCAGAAATTGAAACAATCACAAAAATATTAAAAATAGGTATTCCAACCGGCATTGAAAACGGGATGTTTCAATTTGGAAAACTCGTCATTCAATCCACTGTATCTACAATGGGAACAACCGCCATTGCCGCACAAGCCATGGTAGCCATGCTTGAAAGTTTTGCCTGTCAAGCAAGCATTGGTATTGGACTTGGTATGATGAGCGTAGTTGGAAAATGTGTAGGTGCAAAAGAATACGAACAAGCGAAACACTATACAATCTTACTCACAAAATATGTATGGATAGCCTGCTTTATATGTTGTGCAACGATTCTCTTTCCAATCAAACAAATCACAAGTCTTGCTGGAATGGAGACAGAAAGCGCAAAACTAGCCATTTGGCTAACACGCATTGTCTTCACTTATAAGATGATTTTCTGGACACCCTCATTCTTACCCGGCTATGGCCTGAGAGCGGCTGGCGATGTAAAATTTAGTATGATCACATCCACACTATCTATGTGGATTTGCCGAGTTGTAGTTACTATCTTTTTAGTTCATACTTTTCATATGGGCCCCTTAGCCGTATGGATTGGTATGGGGGCCGATTGGACAATTCGCTCATTCATATTCTTAGCTCGTTTTAAATCGAATAAATGGCTAGAACATAAGGTCATCTAACACAAAAGGAGTAGTTCACGCTACTCCTTTTTAAAATCTAATTGTTCACAGACAGGTGCATAAATATCTTGTTGTGTTAAAAGAGTGTCTATTAAATAATTTCTTTCAAAATCCCATTCTTTTAAGCCACGCAGATAAAACGCACGATCTCGATCTAATAGTACAAATGGAATATGACTATTCTGTAGACATTGTTTAAACATAATCATTCGTCCGGTACGTCCATTTCCATCTCCAAACGGATGTATTCTTTCAAAACAAACATGAAATTCTACAATATCTTCAAATGATTGTATTTTCCCCTTTAATTACTTCCGTTTAGATGTTCGAAAACCGCATGTTTTCGTTTATTTTTCCCCGTTATTCACTTCCCTTTCCGAAATTCACTATGGAAATGAGAGCTTTTGTATCAGGGAACCTCTGATTCCAATTTTCCACAATCTCTTTTGATTTTTTACCCCGGCAGCAAATTTCTTTTCCTGAAGGCTGGTTTGGTTTTTCAAGGATATTTTTGAAGGTAGAAATAAAAAAAGGCCCACCATTACTGGCAAGCCTATCGCACCATTGGATATTTGACACTTACTAATTAAGGTAGGTATCTTTATTAACTTCTGTAATTTCTATAGTTTTTTTAATTAGTCTTTTTGACATTGGGGGTAATGGTTTAAGAATAATACTGCTTTCAGTTTTAATATAACCACAGATAATTGTAAAAGTTGCTTCGAATGTTGGCATTCCCATTATTTTTGCCTTATGTGTTATTGGATAACTTAATGATGGTATTGGTAAGGCGATTATTGATTCATTAAAGTAATAGTTTATTCCTTGACTATTAGCAATTTCATCTAATTCTATAAAAGGTTGCCAGTCGGAATAATTATGAATTCTTAATGGAAGAAATTTTCCATATAGTAATAAAATCCCGTCCATAGGGGCATTATCTTCAAGAATGATATTTTTATTCATAACAATTCCTCATAACAATATTCACCAGTTTACGTGCTCTATTGTCTAGTCTATTAATGGTGTTTTTTAACATCTCTTTGTAGTCTTCTTCTTCGCATGGAACAGGATTTTCAAGGGATTGCTTAGAAAAAACAGGGATTCCAACTAAGCGACCATTGCTTTTATCTAAACGGATATAGTCTTCCAATCCAAAATTTTGAAGATTTCTAGACAAGAACCTTTTCCAGTTTCTTAATGTATCAATATTTATAATGTTACCATAATAATCTATGATTGATTGGTTATTTTCTAGAGCTAATTCAATCGCATCAACAAATAGATTGAAACTATCGTTTATTCTGTATTTCGAACCATTAATTCTTAGTTCATAAGATCCCTTTACTTTGTTGAACATATTGTCTGGGACTGGCATAAAACTAGCTACGCTATAATTTAGTTTACATATATAAACCAATTTTGGGAATGTATCTATTAGCTTAGTATATAGAGAATATTCTCTAGAATATTCTCTTTTTTCATTCTTCAATAGATTATCTGGAAAACTATTTTTATACACTCCACGGACATTTCGAGCTTCTGTATACCGAAATTTATCAGGATTTAGGAAATGGATACCTTCACGAAACAAGATCCAATACGAGGAGATATTGTCATAATAATCATAATCAGCATCGTAAATAAGTTTATATAATTCATTTGTAATAGATCTTTCTGGTGATTCACATTCTTTGGATCCTTTTTCATTATCAATATAGTATTCCATAATTTGAAGAATAGGGTCAGTCTGATTATGTTTATATTTAGAATCAATTAAACTCTCTGTGAATTTTATATATAAATATTGGTTTAATTTGTTGTTCTCAAAATTGAAAATCAGAGTATATGACCCATCATCAATTTTAATAATGGATGCTTTTTCTAATGCTTTGCCAACTTTGTAAGCGGAGATTGATGGCCAGTTATAGTTATCTACCAATTCTTTTTGAGTGCACGTTTTATTATCACTAAGAAGACAATGGCAGATCATTCTCCAGCCATTGGGAGATATGTTATTAATTTGTTCTTTATTCAAAGTTAATAATTGATGAAAAAGTTCATCAGTAATAACAATCTTTGTATTTATAGAATAAGTGATAAATTTACTAACGTTATTTTCGTTTTTATCTAATTTTGTTACTAACATATTTTGTTGTAAGTGTTCTAATCTAGTGTTCACGGTAACTCGTTTATAGCCTGTCAGTTCCTCAATTTCCGCTGCCGTCATTGGTCGATCAAAATGACTTAATATTAACAGCACCATAAAATCGGTACTTGAGAAGTTATATGAGTTTTCATTATTTATAAAGTCCATAAGATTAATTTCGTTTTTCATACTTTTTTTCCTCCTATACACTAGTATTATATTCTGATAATATACATAATTCAACTGAATTTATATACTATTAGAAATACAATGCTATATAATTTGACGCTTACCTTGCTTTTAAAAAAATAGTCAGCATACTTCTCAAAAAAATAGGAACGCTTGTAGAAAGGAACATGAGCAGACTGGCACTGAAAAACATATTCCTGATACAGAGTAGATAAAGTGACGCCAGGCTTGGTTAATTCTTTGTGACAATACGCATAATCAGGCTGTGCATATACAGGCATCAGTTCTTTATTTGGAAACAGGAGAAGTGTCAATTCATCATCAGATAATGAATCCAGTTGCTCAGGAGTAAGATTTACAGATTTAGCAGCAGTAATAATCCGAGAAATTGTGTTTCTCGATTTTTTTGACCGTTCTGCAATCTGACGAATACTTACTCCATCGAAATGAAGTTTAAGAATTGTCTTATTGTCATACATAAAAAAGCACCTCCAATCATAAGATATTGTGGATATGGATCCACAAAATAATCTTATAATATAAAGGTGGCTCTGTTACCGGAATAAAAAAGTGGCTCTCTCTACGGAATGGGTGGCTCTCAAAACCGGACAAAGTGGCTCTGGAGGAGTGGAATATTCACTGTAATTCTTAACATATTCATTCCGTCTTTTCAATTTATTATATGCGTTAACTTAAACATAAAATTCTTCCATTGTATCTAAGCATAAGCATGCTAACATACCATTTTCATAACAAGCACCACAATCAATTGCTATAAAATTATTTTTATAAAAGATTTCAGGCTTTCCAGTAATTCCTAATGTTGGAGTGTGACCAACGACTACAAATTTATTAGAGTCAGCAAAATATGGAATATCCCAATCAGGACGTTTCCAAACATAATCATTTACATCATATTCATCTAGTGATTTTTCCTCACTAAAATCACCTAATCCAGCATGTACCAAAAGATAATCTTTACCATTTACTGTTACTTCTTCATATGCAGTAAACTCCATTAAATATTCAATGATATCTTTTCGTTCTTCTTCACTTAATTTTTTTAATTCTTGAATAGTTTGGAATGCTCCATTATTCATCCAATCAGATAATTTTATAAGTGCTTCTTCATCAAAATTATCTAATAACTCATTTGTAATTTCTTGTGTAATAATATTAAAGCATTCTGCCATCATTAATTCATGATTACCAAATATACCGAATACATTAGGTCTTTTCATCATATCCTGTAAAATTTTCATAGGGTGTAGTCCTCTATCAACTATGTCGCCTAATATATATAAACTATCGTGTTCCCTTAAGTTAATTAATTCTAACATTTCAATATATTTATCATACATCCCATGAATATCGCTCATTACATAAATCATTCTTTAGCCAACTCTTTCAATTAATATCATTTTTTACTAATATATATCAACTTGCTTATAGAAACGATTAAATTTTTCTAATGATAAATCTACTCCACACATAGTTTCTTCTTCTATTTCAAGCATTTCGTCTAATTCATCATTGATTTCAAAAATTTCTTCACTTTGAACTCCTTCAGGAATAATTACATAATTCTTATAATCTTTAGTTACACCTATATATTGAACTCTTTCCTCAATTAGCACATCACATTCCAAGCCAATATCGCCATCTTCTTCAAAGTATGTACCAGATGCAGGCAAATGCCTTCCCCATCCTTCATCATATTCAGGGTAAGCACCACAACGATTAAAGAATAACGATTTTTCTTCTGTAACATAGTTATAGAACACAGTAATTCCTGTTTGTTGATAAAATTCTTCTAATTTTCTTCTATCGCTAGTCATCGGAATCATTTTCTTAAAATCGTCTTCATTAATATTTTTATACTCTTTATTGAATTTGTCTTTGATATATTCAAAATCATATTGGATGTATTTATTTAGTGAATTACATTCTTTGTTCATAATCTTTCTTACCTTTTGTAGTATGTAGAGTCTTTATTTTTAAGCTTCATCCTTCTTTTATCTTAAAATTCCCATGCTTCTTCATTAATATCAGCCCATTCATCTTCAAATTCTAAGGCATTTTCAACTTCTTCGTCATCAGCATTTTGTCTTGTCAATTCCAAGAATTCTTCATCCATAATTATATTCCTCCTATACACTAGTATTATATTCTAACAATATACATATTTCAAGCAAATTTATATACTATCAGAAATATTATGTAATTTGATGCTTATTTTAAATCTTTTCACTATCTTTTATCATATATTATATATCAGAAAAGCGCCGACTCATTGCCGACGCTTGTTTGTTTTATATAGTCTTCATTTTATTGATGATGATCATATCATTAGTACACTGAACATCAATCTTATCACCCACATGATATCCAAGTGCTTCGAGCCACTAGCCCTGAAGCTGAATTCTTGGAATCTGCTGTTTGCTATTTAAACCAAGTGGTGCCTCGTACACTTTGAGGCTACGTTTCGATTTGTACATTGTTTCCTCCTATGCCCCGAATTGAGAACTAATTAAATCCCGAATTAGGAACTAATTAAACCCGTATTTCGGGAAAAAACACCCCCGAATAGGGAACTAATTAAAATAGGGAACTAATTAAATGTAAAATTACATGATAGAACCCCTTTATTTTGAAACTTTTCTAACAAAGCATCTAATTCCGTTTCAACATCCGCTGGTTTTGTCGTTTTAAAAGAATTTATCATTCCAATCCCATTTTCCCTTACTTTAAAACCACCTACATTATAGGCTGGATTGTCCTCATAAGACGTACCCCTTTTCAAAATCATATTCATTTGAATCATCATTTCTTTTGATAATGGTTCATCCACTGTCTTCAACATATAATCAAACAACCGAAAATGATTTCGTGCTTCTAGTGCATCATCCAAATCCATTGTTAAATCATTCGTTTCAAATATTTGTTTTGTTTGATTCTTAGATAAATGAGAACCCTCTATTTTGTTAGAATGATACGCAAAGTTAATTTGTGTCCACACATACAAATCCGTATGTGAAATCAATTCATTTTTAATTTTTGTCATACTTTCTTTAATATTTGTTCCATGAAATACTGTAGCTGTACCTTCCACCAAGGCCAGTCATGATACACATCATAACCCCAGAAATCACACCAAGCCTCGATTTGTTGATCATAAAGGATGGAACTAAATTGTCTTAAAGATTCGACACATTCTTGTTCCCAATTGCCTTGTCCTACACAAAAAATCAATTTGGATTGTTTATACAATTCCATATAGGGATGGTCTAAAGACATATTTTTCATATAGGCACATGGATTATTATGATATGTATTTTCATCATGATAATCGCCATAGAATAATTCTGTATCATAAATACCAGATAGGGCTAATAAGGTATCGAATTGTGTAGGAAACCGGAAGATTAAATTTGCGGCATGCGTTGCCCCTAGACTTGCTCCAGTCACCATCCATTTATCATAGTTATCCATTTTCTCTTGTACACTAGGAATCAATTCTGAAAGAATATATTCAAACCACAACTCATGTTTCAACATACGCACCTTTGTATTATAAGGATAAGACCATGTTTCTAAATCCAAAGTATCACATGTAATAATCGTTAATTGATTGGCTTCAATCCATTTAGAAACTTCATGAATCATGCCTCGATCTTCCCATTCAAAGAAACGTCCATTTTGACTTGGAATAGCCAAACACAACTTACCGCCTTGACCATAGATTTTATATTCCATTTCACGATCCAAACAATTTGAATACTCTTTTATATATTGTACTTGCATGGTGTTACCCCTTTCATAAAATTTTTGTTTTATTATAGCACATTTTATTGAGTTTTAAGGTTTCTTGCTTTATAATTGTACTGTTTTTGACAGGAAAGTGAGTGACAGTATGTCCAATAAAGAAAAAATTCTTAACATTGCCGTTATCGCCCACGTTGATGCCGGTAAAAGTACGTTAGTCGATGCGTTTTTAAGACAAAGTGATGTATTCCGTGACAACGAAGAAGTTGTTAACTGTATCATGGACTCAAACGATCTAGAACGTGAACGTGGAATTACGATTTATTCTAAAAACTGTTCCGTTATTCATAACGGTGTAAAAATTAATATTGTAGATACGCCAGGCCACGCCGACTTCTCAAGTGAAGTTGAACGTATTATCCGTACCGTAGATACAGTTATCTTATTAGTCGATGCTAGTGAAGGTCCAATGCCTCAAACTCGTTTCGTATTATCAAAAGCTTTGGAAATTGGCTTAAAACCAATTCTATTGATCAACAAGATTGATAAGAAAGACCAAAGAGCTGAAGAAGTTGTCGATGAAGTTTATGAATTATTCTTAGACTTAAATGCGAACGACGAACAATTAGACTTCCCTATCCTTTATGGTGTAGCTAGAGAAGGACGTGTTCAATACGACCTTAAAACTCCAAGCGACAACATCGACCCATTATTCGATACAATCTTAAAACATTGCGATGTATATCCAGATATGGATGAAGAACCTCTTCAAATGCAAGTATCTGCCTTGGCATACGATGAATACATTGGTCGTTTAGGAATTGGACGTTTATATTCAGGTGTTTTAAAACAAGGACAACAATATATTCGTTGTAACCAATCTGGATTGAATGCCAAAGAAAGCTTATCTAAATTATTCGTATACAAAGGATTGTCTAGAACAAGTGTTCAAGAAGCACATTCAGGAGATATCGTAGTTATTGCAGGTATGCCAGATATTAGTATTGGTGATACAATCTGTACAGCCGATCACATTGAACCAATGGAACACATTGAAATTGAAGAACCAACTCTATCTATGAACTTCCATGTTAACTCAAGTCCATTTGCAGGACAGAGTGGTAAATATGTGACAAGTCGTAACTTAAAAGAAAGACTTGAAAAAGAACTAGAAGTAAACGTTGGATTAAAGGTTGAACCAACCGATTCAGCGGATTGTTTCAAAGTTAGTGGTCGTGGTGAATTACATATTTCCGTATTAATTGAAAATATGCGTCGTGAAGGTTATGAACTAGCTGTTTCTAAGCCAGAGGTTATCCTACACAAAGATGAAAATGGACATAAAGTAGAACCAATCGAAGAAGTTGTATGTTTAGCTCCAGAAGAATATTCAGGAACAATCATCAACAAATTAAATCTTCGTAAGGGTGTTATGCAAGACATGTCTGAAGAAAATGGATATGTTAAGATCGTATATACAGCACCTACTCGTGGACTATTAGGTTTCCGTTCAGAATTTATCAATGATACACATGGTGAAGGTACATTAGTACGTCGTATTAGTGGTTATGAACCATATAAAGGAGAAATTGCACAACGTATGGAAGGTGCAATGATTTCCACTGAAACAGGTGAAGCTATGACTTACGCTTTATGGAACCTTCAAGAACGTGGTCAATTATTCATTTCTCCACAAACACCAGTTTATGAAGGTATGATCATTGGTCAAAGCTCTAAAAACATTGACTTAGATGTTAACCCATTAAAGAACAAGAAATTAACAGCCATCCGTTCAAGTGGTCGTGATGAAGCCATGTTATTAACTCCACCAAAAATCTTCTCCCTAGAAGAAGCATTAGAATGGATCAACGATGATGAATTAGTAGAAGTTACACCAGATGCTATTCGTATCCGTAAAAAAGGTTTAACAGCTTTAGATCGTCGTAACTTATATCGTCAAAAGATGAATGCTCAATAAGGCTTGGATAATTCCAAGTCTTTTTTTTAAAGCAGCATTTTAGCTGCATAATCAATCAGTCTTTAAACGACATTCTACAGATTTAGTGATTTCTTGGTTAAAAATATCACGCATTTTAATTTCAACCATATATTGCGTTGAGCTCATTAATTTTGGAATACCAATTTCAAGAGTATACTTTGTTGTATCAATATCAATTAAATCATTTAAATCCGTAAACTCATTAATAGTATATGTTTTATTAATTTTAGACGCTACAATCATCATTTTCAAAAACGAATTCTCTTTTATTAGATTATTCATTTTATAATCATAACTAGGAAAATAGAAACTATGAGCAATTCTCCATATATCAATAATTTTAGGATCTTCTAATTCTTTATGTCCTAAAACATTACCAAGCCTGGCTTCACTCACTACACGCAGTTCTGATGTTTTCACTAATGAGTCATGTTTTAAAAAAGGAAAATCAACTTTTTTAATTAAAACAAATTTCTTTGTTCCATTCGGATTTTCAACTTCATGATAAGCGTTTAAATGCTGCCTATTATGACTTTTTGGAGTTGTTATTGGCAAAACATAATAAGTATGATTCTGTTTCATAAAAATAATACCAATATGTTCAAAGGACAATTCAGGTTTAGGATTATGTCCGAATTCAATCCAAACGAAATCACCAACTTTATATGATGAATCATAACTTATGCCACGATGATAACTTGCGGTAATAAATTCTAAAGATTTCATGGATTTATTAACAACTTGATTGTTTGATCCATTTGATAAATGATACCAATAATCTGTTAAATTTTTGATAGCTTTTATACCTGTTTTAAACATATTTTCCTCCTAAAAAAAAAGGTAGGTGCACAACACCTACCACAGTACGCGGGCTCATCACCCTAAGTTCAAGAATCAGTACGCGGGCTCATCACCCTAATACTCATCTCCACAATTCAATTATACACCAAATATAATTAAAGACAATTTAAATTTAATATTTCTTACCTTAAACTTTTCGCAAATTTATATCTTAAACTTACGTCGTATACGTCGTTAGTACAAGGTGAACAGTTTTTCAAAGACATTATTTCAACTTCTGCCCGACATGTTTATCAAAATTATGTCTGATAAACACATTACTAGATCATATAATTTCTTGTTAAAGACAATCATTTAAAGGTAAGCGCCAAGTAATATGCTGGATTGAAAATCATTT
>ULVX01000258.1_pt1 | contig 86388 bp, 75 predicted proteins | sample 1959811 | NCBI WGS metagenome assembly ULVX01 (sample SAMEA4835797, study PRJEB28245) | human gut metagenome | biome: gut microbiome; material: fecal sample | place: Denmark | collected 2008
CTGCCGTTCCTCAGGTTAAGGTGGCAGATTGTCGATATAATGCGTCTCAGGCCGAAGAGATGATTTTTGAGGCTGACGAGAATAATGTGCAGGCTATTGTTTTCCCGGAGTTGAACATTACGGGATATTCTTGCGGCGACTTGTTCGGACAGGCGTTACTGCTTGAGCAGGCTGAGATAGCTCTTATGCAGCTGATGAACAATACCCGTCAGTTGGATATTATTTCTATATTGGGTATGCCGGTTTTGGTAGGTGGCATATTGTATAATACGGCAGTAGTAATTCAGAAGGGTAAGATACTGGGCGTAGTGCCTAAGACTTACTTGCCAAACTATAGCGAGTTTTATGAGAAGCGTTGGTTTGCTCCGGCTACTACGTTAGATGGCGAACGCAAGATTCGCTTGTGCGGACAGTCTGTTCCGATGGGTGCCAATCTACTTTTCGATGCATCCGATTTCTGCTTCGGTATCGAGTTATGCGAAGACGTATGGGCTCCGGTTCCTCCTAGCAGCACGCTTGCTTTGGCTGGTGCCGATGTAATTTTTAACCTTTCTGCCGATACGGAGAATATTGGCAAGCATCAGTATCTTCGTTCTTTGTTGGCGCAGCAGTCGGCTCGTTGCTTGTGCGGTTATGTATTCGCATCTAGCGGATTCGGAGAATCGTCTACCGATGTAGTCTTTGCCGGAAACGCCTTGATTTACGAAAACGGTTCATTGCTTGCCTCTTCAAGCCGATTCTCTTTCACCCGTCAGTTGGTGATGGGCGAGCTTGATATAGAACGTCTGCGTGGCGAACGTCAGCATAACACTACTTTCGCTTCTTGCCTTCGCGATAACAAATCGCTTCAGTTTACTACGGTATCTACCGAAATGGTTCAGCCTAAGGATATTGAGCTTACGCGTGTTGTCGATGCGCATCCTTTTGTTCCTTCTGGTGATACGTTACTTGACGAACGTTGTGAAGAAATATTTTCTATTCAGGTAGCCGGACTTGCCAAGCGTTTGGTGCATACTGGCTGCAAAACTGTAGTAGTGGGCATATCAGGGGGTCTCGACTCTACGTTAGCTCTTTTGGTGTGTGTAAAGACATTTGATAAACTTGGACTGTCGCGCGACGGAATTGTAGGCATTACGATGCCAGGATTCGGAACTACCGACCGTACTTATAATAACGCACTCTCTTTGATGCGCTCACTGCGTGTTACCACTCGCGAAATCAGCATCCGCGAATCGTGCATTCAGCACTTTAAAGATATAGACCACGATATGTCTGTACATAATGTGACTTACGAAAACGGTCAGGCACGTGAACGTACTCAGATATTGATGGATTATGCCAATAAGGTAGGAGGGTTGGTAATTGGTACTGGCGACTTGTCTGAATTGGCTTTGGGATGGGCTACGTATAACGGCGACCACATGTCGATGTATGGCGTTAATGCCAGCGTGCCTAAAACCTTGGTTCGTTACCTCGTTACATGGGTAGCGCAGACAGGAGTCGATACGGATTCTAAAGCGACTTTGCTTGACATTGTAGACACCCCGATAAGCCCTGAGCTGATACCGGCCGATGAGAACGGAAACATCAAGCAGAAGACAGAAGATTTGGTAGGACCATACGAGTTGCACGATTTCTTTTTGTATAATATTCTTCGCTTCGGATTCCGTCCGGCCAAGATATACTATTTGGCTACTTTGGCTTTCGGTGCTTCGTACGATAAACCGACAATTAAAAAGTGGCTCACTACATTTTATCGACGTTTTTTTGCACAACAATTTAAACGTTCTTGTCTGCCCGATGGACCCAAAGTAGGTTCTGTCTCTCTTAGCCCCAGAGGAGACTGGCGTATGCCAAGTGATGCGTCTTCTGCTATGTGGCTTTCAGAATGCGAGGCTTTAGACGAGAATTGAGTGCTTAAAGGAATAAAAAATCGATAAAATTAACTACATTGAAAAAGTTATAAAAAAGCACAGTGCAGGATGGTGTCTAATTTTTGAATAAAACAAATAAAAAGCAAATAAAACTAAATGCAAAAACATGTTGTATGACATAGTTTTTAATTTGTTTAGTTCAAAAAAAGGCCTCATCTTTGTGGCGTTATCCTGAAAACAATCTTTTTACCTTAAAAAAAAACTAATACCTATTGAAAACTTAAAAAAGCTTCTTTGTGAAAAGAGGCTTTTTTTATGCCATTTTGTTTGCATCCATTTTGATTTTAATAGCTAATTTTGCGGTAATAATATTTATATCTTTTGTTTATATGGCACAACCTTTAGCCGAACGAATGCGTCCTAAGACACTAGACGATTACATTGGGCAGAAGCACCTCGTTGGAGAGGGAGCGGTATTGCGTAGAATGATAGATTCCGGTAGAATTTCTTCTTTTATTTTGTGGGGACCTCCTGGGGTAGGAAAAACTACTTTGGCGCAGATTATAGCCAATAGGTTGGAGACTCCTTTTTACACGTTGAGTGCTGTGACTTCGGGCGTGAAAGATGTGCGCGATGTCATAGAAAAGGCGCGTAGCAACAGGTTCTTTTCGCAGCAAAGTCCTATATTATTTATCGATGAAATACATCGCTTCAGCAAGTCGCAGCAAGACTCGTTGCTGGGGGCGGTAGAGACAGGTACGGTCACTTTGATAGGTGCCACTACAGAGAACCCTTCGTTCGAGGTTATTCGTCCGCTATTGTCGCGTTGCCAGCTGTATGTGCTGAAATCGCTTGAGAAGGAAGACTTGCTAGAGTTACTGCATCATGCGGTAGAGAAAGATGTCATCTTGCGCGAAAAGCATATCGAGCTGCAAGAGACCGATGCCATGCTTCGCTATTCGGGAGGAGATGCCCGTAAGCTGCTTAACATATTAGAGCTGGTAGTAGAAGCCGAAGGCGATACGGCAGACATAGTGATAACCGACGAAAAGGTGATGGAACGATTGCAGCAGAATCCGTTGGCGTACGATAAGGATGGCGAGATGCACTACGATATTATCTCGGCGTTCATAAAGTCTATCCGAGGCAGTGACCCCGACGGTGCTCTCTATTGGTTGGCACGTATGGTAGAGGGTGGAGAAGACCCCGCCTTTATAGCTCGGCGTTTGGTTATTTCTGCTGCCGAGGATATCGGCTTGGCCAATCCTAACGCATTGCTGCTGGCTAACGCCGCTTTTGATGCGGTAATGAAGATAGGATGGCCCGAAGGTCGCATACCACTGGCGGAGGCTACGGTTTACTTGGCCACAAGTCCTAAGAGCAACTCTGCCTACGAAGGCATAGGCACGGCGTTGTCGTTGGTTCAGCAGACGGGAAATCTGCCTGTTCCGCTCCATCTGCGTAATGCTCCTACCAAGTTGATGAAGCAGTTGGGCTACGGAAAAGACTATAAGTACGCTCATGCTTATAAAGGCAACTTTGTGCAGCAGCAGTTCTTGCCCGACGATGTGCAGAATCAGCGTATATGGCATGCGCAGGATAATCCGGCAGAAGCTAAGCTGAAAGACCGCATGGTGCAGTTATGGGGCGAGCGGTTTGAGAAATAATAGTAAAAAATAAATTCAAAAATAACGAGTATGGAAATTGTTGTATTAGACGGATATACTTTAAATCCCGGTGATTTGTCATGGGAGGCTCTCGCAGCCTTGGGCAATCTTACGGTGTATGATAGAACTTTGCCCGAACAGGTAGTAGAGCGTGCGGCAAAGGCTGAGGTAGTGCTGACAAACAAGACGGTGCTCGACGCTAAGAAATTAGGCGAATTGCCTTTACTTAAGTACATTGGCGTGCTGGCTACCGGATATAATGTAGTAGATACAGATGAGGCTCGCCGTCGTGGAATGGTAGTTACCAACATCCCTGCTTACAGTACCGATTCGGTAACTCAGATGGTATTCGCTCACATCCTTAATATCACTCAGCGAGTAGGGCATTATGCGCACGATAATCAGCGTGGCAGATGGTCATCGCAAGTCGATTTTTCTTACTACGATACTCCGCTTGTAGAGTTGGCAGGTAAGTCTATCGGCATCGTGGGCTTCGGACACATTGGTCAGGCGGTGGCGCGTGTAGCTTTGGCGTTCGGCATGAAGGTATTGGTCTATACATCAAAGTCGGCATCTCAGCTTCCTGAAGGATGCGTCAAGATGGATATGGCAGAATTGTTCGCCGCATCAGATATCCTTACGTTGCACTGTCCGCTTACTCCGGACACTAAGGAGATTATCAACGCCGATAGCTTGAACTCTATGAAAGACGGAGCCATACTTATCAATACCGGTCGTGGCGGATTGGTGAACGAGCAGGCATTGGCCGATGCGCTGAAGAGCGGAAAGTTGGCGGCAGCCGGACTCGACGTGTTGGTTTCCGAACCTCCTACTGCCTCTTGTCCGTTGGTGGAATTGGATAATTGCTTCATCACCCCTCACATAGCATGGGCTACCCGCGAGGCACGCATCCGACTGATGAATCAGGCAGTAAGTAATGTAAAAGCATATATAGACGGTAACGTTATAAACAATGTATTATGATGAATAAAGAAGAACGAGTAGCCCAGGCGGTGGCTTATTTCAAGGAAGGATATAACTGTGCTCAGTCTGTAGTATTGGCGTATGCCGATTTATATGGATTGACTCACGACTTGGCGTTGCACGTGGCCGCTTCGTTTGGAGGTGGCATAGGCCGTATGCGCGAGACTTGCGGAGCGGCGTGCGGCATGTTTATGCTGGCTGGCTTTGAGCGTTGCGCTACATCGGGAGCCGACCGTGAAGGTAAAGCCGCCAACTATGCGTTGGTACAGCAGTTGGCAGAAGCTTTCAAGCAAGAGCACGGCACCATAAAGTGTGGCGAGTTGTTGGGACTTACCAAGAAAGACCCTATCGTTTCCACTCCCGAAGCCCGTACCCCTCAGTATTATGCCAAGCGTCCTTGCTCTATGATGGTAGAAAGTGCGGCGCGTATCTTCGGTGATTATTTGGTGAAGGAAGGAAAGCTTTGTTGAGCTTCAACTGAAACATTGCGATGCTTTGAACCAAACATTGCGATAAGTAAATTTAAACAATGCGATGTTTTTTTTAAGCATCGCATTGTTTTTTTTACCCCTCTCAGAAAGCGCATACAGCGCGGACAGTTGTTGTAGAGGGCTTCCCTCCTGCAACCTTAGAACCACCATTGAATTTAATAAAAAATGCGTTGGCAGAGCTATATTCTGATGAAGACCAGCAATCAGTGCTCTCCAATAAATCACCACCTATGGCAAGCAGGTATTTGTCGATTATCCTCTTTGTTTCTTCGATATTATAACTGTGTTTATTGATTTGGTCATGGTCGTTGTTGCATAGCATGTACAGTTCTTTCACTGACGGTATAAACCAGCCGGTACTCGTCCTTGGAGCCGGATTTGAATTGGAGAAGTCTGCAAGGGCTTCAACAGGCTTGACAATAGAGCGAGTTCTTCCAATCCTCTTGTTGTAATCATTATACGCCTGTATAATCTTTGTATTCTGATAACCAAAAATGTAATTGATATAGTCCCCTTTTTGAGTTATTTGTACATAAACAGTCTTATCGGTAGGATTAAACTCTTTACTGTTCTGAAAATCTTGTACTGAATGCCAATCATCCTGCCATGCCATCCACGTTGATACGTTCCTTACAGACACAGCAAGTCCATGTGTGCAGTTTGGATGGTCTTTCGCCATAATCTTGTCATCGGTAAGGTTCGCAGGAGTCTTCCGGCCTGCAGGGTCTGTATCTGCCGGAGTCCAATATACGATGGCCGCTATGTTTGCCTTCTGCTCTTCGGTAACGGCAGTTTCTCTGGGCAGCAAGTTGCCGTCTGCCAGCAGGTAGTCGCCACGCTGTACCGTGTAGTTTTTTACGGTTGTCGCTGCGCCGTCAATTTTGTATCTCTTGTATTTCCCGATGATAGGATGATCATCTGACAGGGTGATGGTAAATACCCTGCTACCTCCGTCATAACTTCCCTCTATAGTCGGCAAGGATGCTGGCAGCAAGTAGCGGTAAGTACCGTCGGTCATGCGCAGTGGCTTGGCTGCGCTGGCGAACGTAGCTTCCGACGGTATGGTGTAGTCGGGAACCCGGGCGTTGGTAAACTTATAAACGGTTTTCGGCATCTCGATGACTGCCAATGATAGTTCGTGGGCCATGACGAAATTGAGCCGGAGTGTACCATTGTCTAACGTTGGTGTGCAAGAGGCAGTCATTAGGTCGGAAGCAGTGTAATCCGCATACGAGCTTTGGTCGGTCTTCACCGGCCAATTATTAGCAAGCGGATAGAAGAAAGGTAGTTGGGGATCCTTAATTGCGTTCTTTAACAATTCACTTATGACCGTGTTGTCCAAGTCCGCCCTATAAGGGTAATAGAGATAGTATTCCTCATCCGGCAGTCCTCCTGCAAGTGTCGTGCCAGCCTCTGGCTTCCAAACGAGGCTCCCCGTGGCGGCATCCCTCTCGGCAGTCAGTTTCATGTTGGAATAAATCATCTTCTTATCCGAATATAAGCCGCGGATCATGAAAAGTCCGCAGGCATCGCCCTCAGTGAACTCGGTGGTGTAGCCGTTCTCTACGGCACGAGTAGTTTTATCCTCAGCCGACGCATAGCCTCCATCGGTAACGGAGATGGTGAGTTGTTGTGCCTTGTCTTGTGCGGCAGGGAACTCTTCTTGCGTGCATGAGGCTGCAAGCAGCATAAGCAATGCGGCTTGCAAGAGGTGGTATATGTTTTGTATCTTCATATTTATGTTCTTAATGGATTAAATTGATTAGAAGGCAAGGACGGGGCGCACGTGGTAATCATCGTTTTCCTTTGCGACCGACGAGCAAATTATATTATCTTCTCCGTTTTTTCCGTTGTATAATGAACACCATGTCTTTACTCTGAATGAGTTGAACTCCGAAGACGATAGGATAAAGTTTTGGTTTCCAAATACGTTCTTGTTTTCATCAGCGATATATGTCATCCAACGATTTATGGCAGCGGAAATTTTACTTTGACTTGACCAAGAGTTTTGGTTGAGCGACGAGGTTTGCTGATCTTTGTCAGCCAAAGCCGTAACGCAGCCCAGGTTCTGAAAGATGTCCCACAACTGGCCCACAGAAGGAAGATACCAGCCTGTCGTGGTTGTGGGGACCGGGCATGTCGTGTTGTAGCCGTCAGCGTCCTTAAACGCGGGATAGTTATCGAAACTGCCGTGAGAGCTTCGGATACGCTCGCAGTTTCCGTAGCCACTGATGTCGTTATAGCTATCGGCTATCGTAGCGCATTCCTTCGGAAACTCGCCTATATTCCATGCTGTACTCCATTTCTGATTTGTCGCGGCATTCTTCACGCACATTACCAGCCCGTGTACCTTGTCTTCACCGCCCAACTTCTCTTTTTCCTTTGCACCGATACGGCTCTTGTCTGTTTGGAACACGATGCCGACAACGGTCCTGCTTGCACCGGTTTTAGGGTTAGTAAGCACAGGGGCTGGTTTTGGGTCTGCTATCACCATGTTGCCGTCGTCATAGCGTTTGCGCAGACCGCCATCGCTCCACGTTCCGTCGGAGTAGAAGTAGTCTCCTATCTTCAGCTCGTCTGCCTTGAAAAGCTGCACCTGTTTTGAGGTGATGTTCTCCTCGCCGCCATCGCTCCACGTTGCACCCGTCACCGCCTTAACGTCTATTCCGTTGGCCTTCACGGTGATGGCGTAGGCATACCGCTTGCCACCGAAAAAGTCAAATTTGCCGGCAGCTTCAGTGTCGGGAGTATAGGTAAAGGCGTTGCTGCCTATGCTTATTCGGATGAGCGGCTTGCCTGTCATGTCCTGTGGCGGCACCAAAGCCTCGTATTTTTTCGTTGCGGCATCGTAATAAGGTTTTATCTCACCGTCCGATTGGTCACCAGGTGACACCAGTCCGGCGGTTGAGTGGGTTATCGGGTCTCCGAAAATGGTGACGGTTGCATCTTTCAGTTCCTCTTCCGTAATGCCTTCGCCTGCCGTGAGCGTTACTTCGATTTTAGCCATGCGGTGTAGGAAACGAAGATTTACGGCTTGGTCATAACGTCCTATGGCGGTGGCATACAGCACATCGAAGGCGGCATACCCGTTGCTTTGGTCTGAAATATCCGTTTCCGTTTCCAGGTCCTGAGTCCATGCTGTGATGCGAGCCTCGGCGGTGTTCTTCCAGTAGATTGCGTTTTCGGCATCCTTCGAGGTCGCATTGCCCGATGCGTCCATCACGTATGTTTTGCTACCAAACACGCCTTCCATCGCCACTCTAATCTCTTCTCCGCCCGTCCATGCGTCTTTACCTCCGGAGCGTGTCTGCGGTTGTTCCACCTCCGCTGTCAGTTGCAGCGGATACTTGCCGTCGGGAAAAGAATTGATACTTTCTATATTCTCATTGTTGCACGAGGAGAGCAGTCCGCCTATGAGCATCATAACCGACAGCCAGCCACCGATGTGCGGCCATCGCCTTCTCTCTATGTTTTTTATTCTTTTCATACCTTCTTTATTTGTTTGTTTTTCAGGATACACACTACATTGTTGCATCGCCCGAATGACTGCCACCGTCGTTCCAGTTTGCTATGGTGCTTCCGCTTATGGTCAGTCCCGTTTTCTTCACCGTGATGGTGTATGTGTATGAGTAGCCAGCCTCTAATGCTGGTTTGATAAGGTCTTTATTAGAGTAAGTCTGATTCTCTCCATCGTCTGGAGTAATGTCTAAACTCAGGAAGTCGGTTAGCGTCTGCGGCAGCAAAATCATGGTGAGGGTCATTATGCCCGTGTTGACGTTGTAGTCTGTAACGCATTTGTATTTAACAGTGTTTGTAGTGGGTGTGGGATAAGTTGATTCTATCAGCATCCAGTCGTTCACTACAGAACCCGTGGCTGAGGCTGTTCCTGTCAATATGTCGAACGTACCTTCATGAATCAGTCCGCCCAACTTATAGTTGGCGAATCGCAATACGCTTGGGTCGGTGAAACCGTCGGCAGCCGATACCTGTACCTTTAGGATAAGGCGTGCCATCTTATGCTTGAAAGAGCAATCGCTGCCGCCTGCGGCTGTGTTGTCTGTGAAGCTGATTAGTGGGCTGCTCTTACTTCCCATGGCACCTGTGGCATAAATGTAGTCTATGTCTTCTTGTTTCTCTACCGTATGTTGGTTCTCGGTGTTTACCGTGATTTTCCCTTTGTTGCCGGGTAGGGAAGAAGCGTGACTTGTTTCATAAGGTGCATATGCGGCGAAGGTAAACTGGCGTGAGGCGTCTTCGAAGAAAATGCCATTTCCGTCTGTTGCCGGAGTGAAGTCGGCAGATGTTCCTGTGCTTGCGGTCTGGTATTCCACGTTCTTGTACTTTTGTCCCATGGTAGTGTTTGCATCAACTGCCATCACGCCTATATGGTCGGCGTTCCACTTGTTATCTACAGCGCGTGTTTTAGGTCCGCTCACGCCTGCCGTGATTCGTGCTTATACAGGATTGTTCTGTACCTCGTTTTCTTGTGTACACGCAGCCAATAGAGCTGCTGCTATTGCAATAATGAAAAATTTCATGTTCATAGTCATAATATTATTTTTTGTGGGTTAAAATCTTAATTGTCAGTTAGCATCTCCAGTACCGCCATCTACCTCGTTCCAGCCAGTGATGGTTGCGCCCGTCACCGTTGCTTCTACCGGTAGAAGCAGATTACCCTTTAGTTTAATCGGTTCGGCTTCGTTATTGAAGTTCTTCATAGACTCTGTAACGTCGCTCACTATCTGCTGCGTGTCGCCGTTGTTGAAAGTGATGTCAACCGTCAGTGTCTGTGCTTCAGTAGTTACAATGCCTAGCAGACGGAAAAATAATGTGAACTTGTTGCCGTCTTGTCTGAAAGTGTTTGTTACTTGTGCCGCTGCGCTCCGTTCGCCAGTCGCCATGTCTGCTACCGAAGCCACTCCAGAGAGAGTTGCCGTAGCCGACTGTACACGGCTGTAGTCGCCTTCGGTGGCGGTTAGTTCCAGATTGAGTCTGCGTATCAATTGTTTCATCCGTGCTGTTATGCGTAGCGTGTCATCAGCCACTACATTGATGTCTTGTACCGAGGCGAACAGATAGCCCGGCATGGGGTTGATATGCTTGGCAGACGTGGCGTTAACCGAGGCGGTATTGTTGGCAACGGTAACTTGGTCTGCTTTGTTGTATGCCGCTAAAGTGTATTTGCCGGCCGGCAGGAGTCGGTTTAAGACGTTGGTTTCTCTGCTCACCTCCTGTTCTTGTCCGTCTATACTCAGGATGTATGTTTGCGGAATGTCGGCATCACTGTTTCTGTCGCTCCAATCTGCGGTTACTACTACCGCTCCACTGTCGGGATGCGGAGTATTATAAAGTTCGTCTTTCACGCAAGACGCTAATGATATGGCAGCCAGAACAGCCGTATATGTTATGAATATATGTCGGTTACTTTTCATTCTGTTTCCTCCCTTATTTAAAGATGTTCCATACTAGTGACACACCTAGGTGGTTCACTCCCCAGTAATTCTTGTTTTCGCTTCCACGGCGAACGCGCACTTTGTCTATGACCACATACTTTTCATAATCGATATTGGTACATCCTACGCCAATGGAGAAGTCGAGCGATAGGGCGCGGTTCAACTTAAGCATGTAACCGCCGGTTAGTCCTCCGCCCATCAGGTCGCCTTGCTTGCCTGTATCAGAGAGTTTATAATTGAACTGCCCAGTCTTGAACATGGCACCTAGGTAGCCGCGCTTCTGCTCACCTATATAATAACGGAGTTCGGGTGTCACTTCCCAGAGGGCGTATTTTCTGTCTTTGTCATTCCACGACCATGAAGTCCACGAGCCGTTAACGGATATACCCCATGACGGACTGATGCGCCACTCTATACCGAGGTCGGGCGTGAGTGTTGCCCAGCGCAATAGGTTGGCACGCAAAGCTAATTTAGAAGTTGTAGGTGATAGGGGCTGGATAGATTCATACGAGTTTTCCTGATTGGTAGATGCTTTTGTTTCTACAGTGTGTTGTACTGTTTCTGCAACTTTGTCGTTTTTTGGTTGTTGTTGTTCTTCTTCTTTTCCATAACCGGTCACGTTTTCCTTCGGCAGTATGATACGCACTGTTACGAAGTCGCCATCCGAAGTGTGGTTGTGGGTGATGAAGCTGTTTTCATGCAGATTTTTTCGGATAATCAATTCAGACTTTACACGGTTGGATCGTGTAGTTGCGATGCCTAGACTTACTTTCTCCGTCTTGCCTGAATTACAGTATCCGTCAACATAAAGAGGTAACCGCCCGTTCATGATATCCGTTTTGTTACTCTCTATGTACTCTAATAGGCGTGTAAGTTCACTGGCATTGTTTTTCCATGGCACATAGAACATATCATTCTGCGGCACGAAGCGGAAAGTGTAGACAGTGTCTGTTTTCTGCTGCGCAAAGGCAGGAAAAACTGCCGTTGCCATGCACAAAAACAAGGTTGGGAATAGAATTTTTTTACTCATTTTCTGTATGTTGTTTTTAATTTCCAATTAGTAACTCTGCATCCAAAATAAGTAAAGAGATTAAAATTCAGTCCGATTCTTGCTTTAAAAATTGCCTCAATTGTCAGAATCGCACATCTTTGTGTTTTTGCGTATTTTAGTTTTGTGTTTTAGACTGTTTTTTGTTGTTTGAGCTATTTCTTCATCAGTAACACATCATGTTATTTCGCCTCTGTTTTCTTCCATTTTACAGGGGTACATCCTGCGTTTTCTTTAAACATTCTTATAAAATGGCTTGGCGACAAAAAACCGGATTTCTCGGAGATGTCGGCAACCGTCAGTCTCGGATTTTGCGCAAGCAGACGTTTGGCATATTCTATGCGAAGCCCGGTAATCCAATCGCGGAACGACATTTCGTACTTGGTTTTGATATATTCTGACAGGTAGGTACGGTTGGTTTGAAGTTTGTCTGAAAGTTCCTTTATGGTAAGACCTGGCCGAATATAACCGTCCGTATCAATCCAGCCTTTGATTTTTTTCTCTATTTCGGCGTGGTAGAACGGAGTTTCCTGCTTTTGTTCCTGTTTCTGGTTTGTGGTGCCACACAGATTTTCATCTTCAGAAGTAATACCATCTTCCATGGCGTTTTCTACCTGTTCGTAAAATAACAGATAGTTAAGATAGCAAAGGAAGAGATAAATGTAAAACGGTACCGACGACAGAATCCAGATATAAATGTATTCATCGGGCAAGAATGTCAGCAGTCCGCATCCTACTCCGAATATTACAGCCCAGTAGGTGAATATGGAGAGCCATTTAATATATGCACCGATATCGTCTGCATGGGTATCATTGAAAATGCGGATTACCTTGTGATATGTTTTGAGAAGTCTATGGGTAAGATACAACCCATAGATAACCAACCATGTAGCCAAGGCGAACATTGCTGTTGCCTGCAAAATACCTTTGGGTAGCAACAGCAGAACGATGCCGGAAAGGATGGAAAACAGTATCCATAGACAGATATGCGTCCGTAACCTACGTTTGGTGATATAAAAGCGGTCGAGCAGGGTGGTGAGGGCGGAACTGAACAGCCAATAGCATAGGAAATATGTAGACAGGTTCATCAGAATGGCAGCATTGGCATTCTTGAACCTTATTCCAAAGAAGAAATGTACCGAATAGTTGGCTGCAAGTAATAATATTGCTGCTCCCATAATTCGCCGTGAACGCAGATAATTTTCAAAAATGGACTTCTCCGGAGTTTTGGCAAACAAGAAATAAAACCCGAAGAACGACATCAACGGCAGCGCAATACAAAGTGAATAATTGTATATAGATGGTTCCATTGTGTATAATGCTTATGATTCGTTATACAAATGTATGAAAATATCGATGAAACAGATTGTTTTTAGTTTTCTTTTTAATAAAACATAAGTGTAAGCTTACTGATAAGCTAAAGGCTACTTCTGTCTGTACTCTCGTTTCTTCCAGAAATTGAATCCCAGATATAGGCGTAGGCTTCCAAATGAATTGGTCATCGACATCGACTTTTTGCGATAGTCGAACGTGTTCAGCACAAAGATAACTCCGGCATAGTATTTTCCGGTATTCCACGTCATTGCGGCACGGGTTATCACATCGAAGTTTACATTCTTCATCCAGTTGAACATATCGTTGTTTTCGTTGGGATTTACTATGTCGCCATCAAGCTTGGCTCTTTTATAGGCAAGCGCGGGCATTGCTGATAGGTTGAACAGGCAGTTCTTGGCGAATACCCAGTTATAGCCGTAGCCGAAACTGATGTTGTAGTCGTCGTACTTCAGGTTATTGAACTGCAGCGAAGGACGAATTTGCGGCTGCATTGCTTCGGGCAAAAGAGTATAGTCGAACGAGATGTTGTGATGCGAATAAGACATGCCCGCCATGAACGATCCGCAGCTTCTTTTCTGATTGGTAGACTGGCTGTACGCCGCCGGATAAGAGAAGCGTTTGTTATTGAATATCCAATATGTGTTGAGGCCAAGCATCTTGGTATGAAGTCCGTTGAACGTCTGGCCTATGAGGTCGTCGGGCAAATTGAATCCGGAGTACGATTTTATCTTGAAGTCGTGCCCCGAAACCCTGTAGAACAAGTCGACACCGAAGCGTGCGCTATACAAATTGAACACATATTCTTTTTTAGAAGAGTTGCTTGTTTTTTTTCGGAGCAACTCTGGTATGCTGGCCGATACGCCTAAGAAAATCCATCGCCACCCGAAGTATACACCTATTTTGGGTGTTGGTTCGGGGGCGAGTGATATAGTTTGTCTACCGTTGGCACGCTGAGCGCCCAGTCGGTATCTTTCTTGCCAAAAACTATGTTCAACCATGAAGGTGAGGTTGTAATGATTTGGCTCTATGTAAGCAGAGTCGGTAGTATTCAGTGCTTTCCCTAACTTTTCCATTGCTACCTTTGTTTCTTTGGTCAGACGGTTGTTCTCTTGCGCTGTGCCTTGCTGTGGCAGCGTAAGAAAGAGTATGCCAAGAAATAGAGTTACAATGTATTTATTCATAATATAAAGATAGAGAAAACGATAGGCAGAGGTCTGTTTATAGCTTGTTCAGGATGCGGTCCATCACCCAGTTGGTAGGTGTGGCACTTATTCCGTCGCATGTGCAGATGGTTTTACCCTGCAAGTGCTCTACCACAGCCTTAATGAGCGGCAGCTGCACGTATGGAGGGTTTTCGGGCAATATCTCTTCGCGTCCGCGCTCAGTGTGCAGAGCTATCGGGTCGTAGGTGAAGATAGAGAAACAAATCATACCCTTATCGCCGATTATTTCGATACGGTCTTCCTTAGCCGACTCGTGCGCTACGAAGCACCATGAACCAGAGCCGGGCAGTCCGGTCTCGAATTTGAAGCAAGCGCTGATGGTATCTTCCGCTTCGTATAGTCCGCCACGGTTGCTCTTGTATCCTTCGGCTTCGAGTATGCAACCGAACATCTCCTGAAGCAAGTCGAGCTGATGAGGCGCGAGGTCGTAGAAATAACCGCCTCCGGCTATATCGGGCTGCACACGCCAAGGCAAGTTCTTGCTGTTATAGTCGAGCGCACGCGGTGGTTGCGCAAAACGAATCTGAATGTTGATAACGTTTCCTATCTCTCCCTCTTCTACCAGTTGGCGTACCTTCTGGAAGTATGGCAGATAGCGGCGGTAGTAAGCCACGAAACAAGGAATGCCTGTTTCTTTAGAAATACGGTTAATGCGGGCGCAGTCTTCATAGCTTGCTGCCATAGGCTTTTCTATGTACACCGGTTTTCCGGCTTTCATGGCCATGATGGCGAATGTGGCGTGCGATGAAGGCGGAGTGGCGATATAGATGGCGTTAACGTCTTCGTCGCCTATCAGTTCTTGCGCATCGGTATACCAGCGCGGAATGTTATGGCGTATGGCGTACGATTTTACTTTCTCTTCGTCGCGGCTCATTACGGCAACTACTTTAGAGCCTTCTATCATATTGAAAGCCGGACCGCTTTTCTTCTCGGTCACTTCTCCGCAACCGATGAATCCCCAACGTACTTTATCTAATTTTATCATAGTAGACTGATGTGTTTTTATGGAATGTATTTATTCTTTATCGTTTTATACTCCTTTGTCTTAGTGTAGGCATCGAGCCATGCGTTCAGTGTATCGAGCAACTCGGTAGATTGTTTGCTTACGCCCCATGCGTAGAGTTGTGTAAATCCTATATCTATGCTGATATCCAGATCAGGGAAATTCTTCAGGGCTGTACGCGCTATGGTCTCGTCGCACACGGCATAGTCGATGTCTTTTCCTGCCACCATAGCCAATAGTTGCTCAGGTCCGTATTTCTCTACTTCTTCTACGTAGATGGTATCGGCTATTTCGTTCATAAGGTTATGTATGCGCAGCAGTGCGGGCGAGTTCTTTACCACATACAGACGCTTGCCTGCCAGTTGCAGCTGGTTGCTTATGAACGAGCTGTCGGCATCGTCTGCCTTTTTGCGCTGTACCAATACCTGCTTGGCGTGCAGCAACGGATGCGTAAAGAGCAGTGTGTCACTGGTGCGGCTGGTGATGGGCGTGCTTACAGCCAATATATCGTATCGTCCGTTGGCAATGCCTGTAAGTCGTTCGCTGAAATTCATTTCGGGCACTACCTGCAGTTTCAGGTTCTTGCTCTGCGCGAACTCACGCAATATTTCATAGTCGAATCCGGATAGCGTGGTGTCTTGGTCTACGTGGTAGCTCACGGCGTTATATTCCGTTACCGCCCTCAGCACCCCGCTGCTTATTATTTCCTTGTATTGGCGTGGGGTTCCGTTGTAGCTTTCTTTGGGTGTGCTATTCAACCATATCAGTCCGATAGCGATGGCCAAAGCAATAAGAACGTATCGCAATCCTTTCTTTTTCATTGTATCTATGATAAATGTATTAGTCGAAGAAGTTCCATGACAAGCCTATCTTCAGTGTGCGCGGGTTCAACGGGTAGTGCGGCACCAGGAAGTAGCTCTTTTCGCCTTGTCCTTGCAAGATGTTGTACATCTCTACGAAGAGACGAGTACGTTTCAGGTGGATATTTACGTATCCGTTTATCAGCGGATATGCTCCCAACTTATACTTCGTAGCTTCGTTCTGCAGATAGAACTGTCCGATAGCGGGCGCATAATCGGGCGCATAGTATTGCGTGAAGTAGCGCACGTCGGCTCCCAATTCTACCTTCAGTACTTTCTTTGCAAGTCCGAAACGGATGTACAGGTTATGATAGAGGTTCAGCTCCGGAAGCGGAAGAACATTCTGGTTGCTCGACTTCTGATAAGTAATCTCATTATCGAGATGCAAGATGCCCAACTTGAAGTCCTGACGGAGGCTTGCGCTGAATATCTGTATGTTATCTGAACACTGCGCCACTTTCACATCGTTAAGATAAGAAACCGCAGTTTCCGATTCAGACGACGAGGTGGTTTGTTTTACAGAGGTATTGTCCAGATATGTGTAGTTCTTGATATTTTCTACTCCCACTTTCAGCTGAGTCTTCCATCGGTCTATGCTCAACTTACCTTCTATGCGAGTACGCATAATCTTAGATAAGTCGTCATTATCCCACCAATAATGTTTTGAGTGGAAATGACGGAAGAAGAAAGTAGGGTTCAAGTCTTTTATATACGCATTGGCTTCCAAGCGAACGGTATCATTAAACAACTTGAAGTTGAGGTTTCCGTTTCCTTCCAGAGTAAACTGTCCCACATCTTCGCCCGCTATGGCTACCTCGCCAGTAGCGTTATAGTGCAGCGTACGTCCTTGCTCCTTAATAAGCTGTCCGCCTACGGTTATGGTGTTCTCTGTATACTTGGTAGGAATGCGCTGTCCCGGCGTTCCGGTAATAGTATCCGTCATGGTATACTGTCTGTACTCGTGCGAAGCGAATGCCGTAAGTCCCGCTTTAGCCCATTTATTGAAGCCCTCTCTCAGCTGAATGCCTACGGTGTTTTTGATAGAAGTCTGCTTTGTCTCGTCAAACTGAATGTCGGCTAGATAGTTATTGTTGAAATACTTCTTGTTCTGCGCTTCGTCTTTCGATATATACTCACGCTTGTTCAAGTCCACTTTCACTGTATGCATAAAGCTTGTTACCGGGACGAATATCTCCGTGTTTACGGTGTCTTTCTCATCGGGATTCTCACGATAGAAACCTACGTTATAGCGGTGAGTCAAGAACGCGTGATAACCTCTGTTATGATTCCATATGTTAGAAAGATTCACCGGTATTTCGCCATTGCTATACGTACGTCCCCCCTGCGCCATGTCTAATGGAGCGGTGATGTAGCGGTCGTCAGTAATACCACCGTTTTCTGCCACCTTCAGGTTATCGTTTATAAAGCTGAAATGAGCGTTGTATTTATCTCCTAAATGATAGAAGAAGAGGTTGCCGTTGAACATGGCGGTAGACTGATTCTGATAAATACCACGTCCGTAAATATAGTCTATGTTGAATCCGAAGCCTGTTCTCTTATTGGCGTTCATAGCCAGATAAGCTTTGAAACGCTCTTCACCATATCGGCTGCTGCCGTGTTTAAAGTAGCTCAGGTTGGTGAAAGGCGATTTGGTATTGGTATATACCACATTATCAGGATGCATTACCGCATAGTCGTACGGATCGAGAAAAAAGAACGTGCTGGTTTCTTTTCTGTCGAAGAAGATATGCGAAAGGCGCGGAGCACCCAAGTTGCCAAGATACGAATAGTGACCCAGCAATCCTCCGGTGTCATTAGTGTTCTGGAAGTTATGCTGAAGCGTATCCACCGGAATCTCCGTAATGTTTCCGAAGCGTTGGTCTATCACCCACGAGCTTAGTCCGATGGGGATAGTGCTCGCATCGTTCACTGCGGATGAGTCAACAGGGTTTCCATAACGGTCGTAGCGGTCGGCATCCATACCCGAAGCCGAGTTTCCGTATCGGTTAGTCAGTGAATTCTGAGCGTTCACTGTACAGCATATCATTAGTAGCGTAGCTATAAAAAGAATTCGTTTCATAATGTCGCAAAGATACAACTTTATGCCGAAAGCTTAACCGTTACAAAATATAAAAGTAAAAAGGCTGGAATGTTTTATAAAAGAATTATCGTCTTTTATAGTAACATTCCAGCCTTTAGCTGCTTTATTTATCAGAAAATAACGCTATCAATCCATTTTCTTGATGATGTCCATACCAATGCGGATGGCTTCTTCGTTCATCGGAATCAAGTTGTGGTGACGCTCGGGCAGTGTTTTGCGGAGCGCTTTCACTACACTTTCTATCGACACGATGGGGCGAATCTTAAGCAGTCCACCCAATACAATCATGTTGAATGTCTTTGCCATCTTGCGTTCGTTGGCCTCATCCATCGCATCAATGCGGTACACGTGAATGTCTTTACGTGTGGGAGGTTCAATGATACCATATCCGTCGTATATCAGCACTCCGCCCGGCTTTACCTTATCTTCGAACTTGGCCAGTGAAGGCTGGTTAAGGATAATGGCTGTATCGTATTTGCTCAAGATAGGAGAGGAGATACGTGTATCGCTTACTATCACGGTGACATTGGCAGTACCGCCACGCTGTTCGGGACCATAAGCAGGCATCCATGTTACTTCCTTGCCTTCCATCAGTCCGGAGTAGGCAAGAATCTTTCCCATCGACAATACGCCTTGTCCGCCGAATCCGGCTATAATTATTTCTTCTTTCATATCGTATCCGTTTACTAAGTCGATAAATTATTTTATATCCGTAGTGTCTTTCATATCGCCAAGCGGGTAGAACGGGAACATGTGTTCTTCCATCCATTTGTTGGCTGCTTCGGGCGACATCTTCCAGCCCGAGTTACATGTAGACACTATTTCTACCAAGCTGGAACCCTTGCCGTGCATACAGTTCTCGAAAGCCTTGCGGATGGCCTTCTTTGCCTTGCGTATAGCCGCAACCGACTGAACCGACTGGCGGGTAACGTATGCTGTCCCGGTAAGTGTGGCTGCTATCTCTGTCATCTTCAGCGGGTAACCGTGAATTTCAGGGTCACGTCCGTAAGGACAAGTGGCAGTTTTCATACCTACCAATGTGGTAGGAGCCATCTGTCCACCAGTCATACCATAAATAGCGTTGTTGATGAAAATGATAGCTATATTGTCACCTCTGTTCAGTGCGTGAATGGTTTCGGCAGTACCGATACAAGCCAAGTCGCCATCACCCTGATAAGTGAACACCAGGCGGTCGGGCCACAAGCGTTTGATAGCTCCAGCCAATGCAGGCGCACGTCCGTGAGCGGCCTCCTGACAGTCTATGTCGAGGTAATTATACATGAACACGGCACATCCTACAGGGCTGATGCCGATAGCTTTCTCCGCCAAGCCCATTTCGTCGATAACCTCGGCTATCAACTTATGAACTACGCCATGACTACATCCCGGGCAATAATGCATCGGGTTATCATTCAGCAGACGGGGCTTTTGGTAAACCAGATTCTCCGGTTTCATTATATCTTCTTTTGTCATTGTCTATCCTCCTTGCTGGTTTTTATCTTAGAAAGAATCGCAAAATGATTTCTATCATCTTTACTGCTAACGATGCCGCGCAGACGTAGAAAAACGTGATGCGATGATCGGCTCCGCTGAAATACAGAATCAGCGAGATGGCTGCTCCTATAAGGAACAGTACATTAAGTATGGTTCTGATTTTATCGATGCTGTCCATCTTTCCTTATTTGTTTATAAGTTTCTCCAAGGCTTCAACTACTTCGTCAGGGTCTGGAACAATACCTCCCAATCGTCCGAAGTGTTCTACCGGTAAGCTGCATTTAACTGCCAGGTTTACGTCTTCTATCATCTGGCCGCTGTTAAGCTCTACTACCAAGATACCTTTCAGTTTCTTGCTGCGTTCATACAGAGGTTTCGACGGGAAAGGCCACAGTGTGATAGGACGGAACAAGCCTACTTTCACGCCTTTCTCGCGAGCGTGTTCTATAGCCTTCTGAGCGATACGTGCACACGATCCGAAAGCGACGATAAGGTATTCTGCATCTTCGCAGTCTATCTCTTCGTAGCGTATTTCCTTCTCTTCTATTTCGGCATACTTAGCCTGCAGGTGCAAGTTACGCTTTTCCATTACAGCCGGGTCTAGCTCAAGCGAAGTAATGATGTTAGGCTTGCGTCCTTCGCGGCGTCCGTTTGCAGCCCAAGGACATTGCTCTATAATCTCAGCTTCTGTGCGGCGTGGGCGAGGAGCCGGAAGAGTAACCTTCTCCATCATCTGTCCGATAACACCGTCGGCCAAAATCATTGCCGGGTTACGATACTTGAAAGCAAGGTCGAAAGCCAATCCTACAAAGTCGGCCATCTCTTGTACTGAAGCCGGTGCGAGAGCTATCACATGATAGTCGCCGTGACCGCCGCCCTTGGTAGTCTGGAAATAATCGGCCTGACTAGGCTGGATGGTACCAAGACCTGGTCCGCCACGCATTACGTTTACTACCAAACACGGTAATTCGGCTCCTGCTATATAAGAAATACCCTCTTGTTTCAAACTAACGCCAGGGCTTGATGATGAAGTCATTACCATTTTGCCTGTTCCGGCGCCTCCATATACCATATTGATGGCTGCAACTTCACTTTCGGCCTGCAACACTACCATTCCGGTTGTTTCCCATGGTTTTTGCTCGGCCAGAGTCTCCAATACTTCAGATTGGGGAGTGATAGGATAACCGAAGTAACCATCTACACCGATGCGTATGGCCGCATGTGCAATGGCTTCGTTACCTTTCATTAGAACTACTTCTTCTGCCATAATTTATCAAGTATTCGTTTTATTCATTACATTTTGCTCTGTACACGGTCAGGCATCCGTCCGGACACACAATGGCGCATGATGCACATCCTACACATGCGTCTTCGTTTACTGGCTGTACATAGTTATACCCTTTAGGGTTTACTTTGGCTGTGAGTGAAAGTACTTTCGCCGGGCAGGCTACAACACACAAGTTGCATCCTTTGCAGCGTTCTGTATTCACTACAACCACACCTTTCATTTTAGCCATAAATAATTATGTTTTATTGATTAAACATGTCTTTATTGTAAAAGTTAAGTATATCCATCACCATCGCTCGTGCGTCTGCCGCCGGACTTTCGGGGTTGATTTGGATAGCTTCCTGATAACTGTTCAGGGCTCCTTGCCAATTGCCTTGTTTGCGGAACGCATTTCCCATAAGGTAGTAGGCTATATCTATTCCCTCAACGTTTGTTGTAATAAAATCTGTCAATAGCCCGATGGCTGTTTCCGTATCACCGTCGTTTATCAACTGTTTAATGTCATTCAACTTGTCCGTCATGGCAGTGTATATATAATTGGTCATAAGGCAAAGATAAAGTTTATTTTCGTGCAAGTGTTCTGTTTTTCTTTTTTTTTAGTCTAATAATCATAAAATAAATTTTCTTTATAATTGTAATTTGTTGATATATAATTCATTAGGGCTTGTATTGATTTGTTTTATTTGAAAATGTTGCTTGTGTAACTATATGCCAATATAACACCTTCGTCTTGCTGTTTTTCGTGTTTTTTATATACAAAAAACGAGGGGCTGTTTCTCTGTAAAAGCTAGAAGATGTAGAATTGTACATTGAGTGAATTCTGTTTACTTATGAAACTCTTTAATGAAGTTGTCTCACATCGACCGATGTGAGCGTTCGTATCGGTCGGTGTGAACGCTCGTATCGGTCGATGTGAACGTTCGTATCGGTCGAAGTAAGACAACGTTGCGCCATAAAAAAAAGATGGACCCGAATATCACTATGCGATATCCGAGTCCATCCCGTATTTAATATATATCCTGTTGTTTTATTATCTATCTTGGCTGATACGCTGTATAGCCTCTATGCAGTCTTCACGCTGGCCGAATGCCGTCAGTCTTAGATAACCTTCTCCGCTTGGACCGAATCCTACGCCAGGAGTACTTACAATATTAGCCTCGTTCAGCAGATGGTCGAAGAATTGCCAAGAAGTAAATCCTTCGGGAGTCTTAACCCAGAGGTACGGTGCATTCTTTCCGCCGAACACCTGTATGCCTGCGGCTGTAAGTCCCTCACGCATTATGCGTGCGTTCTCCATATAATAATCTATGGTTTCGCGCACCTGCTGTTTTCCCTCCTTACTATATATAGCCTCGGCTCCACGCTGGGTAATGTAGCTTGTGCCGTTGAACTTAGTACATTGACGGCGGTTCCACAGAGCGTTCAGTGCTACCCGTTCTCCGGTAGCGGTAGTAGCTGTAACTTCCTTAGGTATTACGGTATATCCGCAGCGCACTCCGGTAAATCCAGCTGTCTTAGAGAAACTGCGGAATTCTATGGCGCATCGTTTAGCTCCTTCTATCTCGAAGATAGAGTGGGGGATATCATCCTCGCGAATATAAGCTTCGTAGGCAGCGTCGAAGAGAATCAGTGCGTCGTGGCTTAGCGCGTAATCCACCCATTTCTTCAACTCGGTCTTAGTAAGCGTAGTTCCGGTAGGGTTGTTGGGGTAGCACAGGTAAATCACGTCTATGCGGTTGCTCGGTATTGAGGGAATGAAATTATTCTCGGCCGTGCATGGCATGTAAGTGATGTCGCTCCATTGCTTTCCGTTAAGTTGACCGGCGCGTCCGCCCATCACATTGCTATCCACATAAACCGGATAAACTGGGTCGGTTACAGCAACCTTGTTGTCGAGTCCTAATATGTCGCCTATGTTACCAGTATCGCTTTTAGCTCCGTCGCTGATGAATACTTCAGAACTGCTGAGCTCGATGCCACGCGGCTCGAAGTCATTTTTAATAATAGTATCTATCAAGAAATCATATCCTTGCTCAGGACCATATCCGTGAAACGTCGATTTGTTTGCCATCTCGTCTACCGCACGATGCATCGCCTCTATAGATGCCTGCGGCAGGGGGCGAGTTACATCGCCTATACCTAAACGGATGAGGCGTTTATCGGGATGCGATTCTTGGTATGCCTTTACTTTTTTTGCAATGTCGGAGAAGAGATAGCTTCCCGGCAATTTCAGAAAGTTTTCGTTTACGTGTGCCATTTATCTTGTCAGTCTTTTAATTCAATAGTTCCATCGAACACTTTAGTGGCTGTTCCTGTCATGAACAGATGTCCGCCTATCCCCACCCAGCGATTGTGCAGATTACCACCGTCCATTATAATCTCTGATACATATCCGCATCTTGCCGTATAGGCCGCCGCTACCGTAGTGGCGCACGATCCTGTGCCGCAAGCCTGGGTGATGCCCGAACCGCGTTCCCACACTCTCATGCGAATAACGCTTTCGCCGTCGGTGCTCGATTTAAGTACTTGTGCGAATTCTACGTTAACGCGGTCGGGAAAGAGAGGGTGGTGCTCAAGTTGAGGCCCAACCTTTTCTATATCTACTTTTTTGATATCGTCTACAAAGATAACCAAATGCGGGTTTCCCATAGAGACCGATATCCCTTGTGAAAATCCATATCCTTCGCCTAAATTTACGGTTCCTATTTCTGTAGGTATGCCCATGTCTACGGTTACAGTCTCCACCATATTCTCTGAGTCTACTTTAAGACGAAGTATTTTTATGCCCGATAGAGTTTCCAGTTTAATCTCGGTTTTGTCGGTCAGTCCGTATTCATAGAGATATTTCCCTATGCATCGGCTGGCATTTCCGCACATCTTCGCTTCCGATCCGTCGGCATTGAAGATACGCATACTGAAGTCGCCGTCTTTTGTAGGTTTCCCTATCAGAACCAGTCCGTCGCTTCCTATACCGGTGTGTGGCTTGCTCCATTCTATTGCCAACTGCTCGGGATGGTCAATGGGATACTTCATGGTGTTTACGTAGATGTAATCATTGCCCAACCCGTGCATTTTGGTGAATTCTATCTTTTTCATTTTGTGTAAGCTTCTTCGTGAACGCCTGCAACGGCACGTCCGCTGGGGTCGTTCAGGTTCTTGAATGATGCATCCCATGCCAAAGCCTCGGCAGTAGAGCAAGCCACGCTTGGTACGCTTGGTACGCTGCGTGCCGCACTTTCGCTAGGGAAGTATTCTTCGAATATGCTGCGGTAGTAATACTCTTCTTTGTTCATCGGAGTATTGATGGGGAAACGTTCTGCAGCGTGAGCCATCTGCTCGTCGGTCACAGCTTTCGATGTTATTTCTTTCAGAGTATCAATCCAACTGTAGCCTACTCCGTCAGAGAACTGCTCTTTTTGTCGCCAAGCTACACTTTCAGGAAGCATGTCGGCAAAAGCCTCGCGTACTATCTTCTTCTCGATGGTTTTTCCCGGACACATTTTTGCTTCAGGGTTAGTGCGCATGGCTACATCGAGGAACTCTTTGTCGAGGAACGGTACTCTACCTTCTACGCCCCAAGCCGAGAGCGACTTGTTGGCACGCAGGCAGTCGTACAGATACAGCTTAGACAACTTGCGTACGGTTTCTTCGTGAAAAGCCTTGGCATCAGGTGCCTTGTGGAAATACAAGTATCCACCGAAGACCTCGTCGGCACCTTCGCCGCTAAGTACCATCTTTATGCCCATGCTCTTAATGACACGAGCCAACAGATACATAGGGGTAGAGGCACGTACGGTGGTAACATCGTATGTCTCGATGAAGTAAATCACGTCGCGCACGGCATCAAGACCTTCTTGTATGGTGTAGTTTATTTCGTGATGCACAGTACCTATATAGTCGGCTACTTCGCGAGCCTTAATCAAGTCGGGTGCTCCCTTCAGTCCCACAGCGAACGAGTGCAACTGCGGCCACCATGCGTCTTTTTTACCGTCGGTTTCAATGCGTCGTGCCGCAAACTTCTTGGCGATGGCAGAGATAACCGAGCTATCAAGTCCGCCCGACAGCAACACACCATAAGGGACGTCGCTCATAAGTTGGCGTTTAACGGCTGCTTCAAGCGCATCGTGTATAGCGCTTACCGATGCCGGATTATCCTTCACGGCATCATAACTCATCCAGTCGCGTGTGTACCAGCGTGTCATCTTACCTTCCTTGCTCCAGTAATAATGTCCCGGCAAGAACGGTTCGTAGCGTTCGCAGAAACCTTCAAGAGCCTTAAGCTCGCTGGCGCAATACACCTTACCGTCGCTGTCATAACCTATATAAAGAGGAATAACTCCTATAGGGTCTCTGGCAATGAGGAAATCGTCTTTCTCTTCATCATATAGAGCGAAGGCGAATATACCGTTCAGATCTTCAAGGAAATTAATTCCCTTTTCTCTGTACAGGGCAAGGATAACCTCGCAGTCGCTACCAGTCTGGAATTCGTATTTTCCTTCGAACTGCTTACGTATATCACGATGATTATAGATTTCTCCGTTTACAGCCAATACCTGCTTTTTGTCGGGCGAGTACAAAGGCTGTCCTCCGCTTTCAGGGTCTACAATAGAGAGGCGTTCGTGAGCTAAGATAGCCGAACCTCCACAATATATCCCGCTCCAGTCTGGTCCGCGATGGCGTATCTTTTTTGCCATTTTCAACGCCTTGTCGCGTAGACTGGATGTTTGTTCTTTGATATTAAATATTGCAGCTATTCCACACATAATCTTTTCGTTTAGTATTGTTGTTTTCGGATGAAATCCGATTAATTCTATTTGTTCTTTAAGAATTGGTCTATATCGGCAGCGGCTTTACGTCCGCCAGCTATGCATCTTACTACCAAGCTGGCACCTGTAGCGGCGTCGCCTGCATAGAATACGTTGGCAGGATGCTCGGGCACTTCCGGACGTAAGAATCCCATGGCAAGCAGTACCATGTCGGCCTTGATGACCTCTTTCTTTCCGGTAGCCTTCATTGTTGGGCGTCCTCCGTCGGGCGAAGGTGTCCATTCCACTTCTTCCACTTCTACGCCTGTAAGCTTACCGTCTTTACCTATAAACTTGTTCGATGTGAGGCACCAGCGGCGTGTGCATCCTTCTTCATGGCTGCTGCTGGTCTTCAGCACTACGGGCCATTGCGGCCACGGTGTAGCTGGATTGTTTCCCACTGGAGGCTTAGGCATAATCTCTATCTGAGTAACGCTAAGTGCCCCCTGTCGGTTGCTGGTACCTATGCAGTCGCTACCGGTATCTCCACCGCCGATTACCAATACGTGCTTACCATTGGCGGTTACACGTTCGTCTTTGCCGAAGGTCTGACCTGCCAACACACGGTTTTGCTGAGCCAACATATCGAGTGCGAAGTATACGCCTTTCAAGTCGCGTCCCGGAATCTTCAAGTCTCTGGCCTGAGGAGTACCGGTACAGATGCAATAAGCGTCGAAGCCTTCGGGCAGTTGTGCCGGATTGATATCCTGATTTACCTTGAAGGTGATACCTTCTTCTTCCATCAACTTAACACGGCGGTCTATGATGGGCTTGTGCAACTTGAAGTTAGGAATACCGAATCTCAGCAAACCTCCTATATACTCCAGTTTCTCGAATACGGTGACTTCATATCCGCGTTTGTTTAGCTGGTTGGCAGCGGCTAGTCCCGCAGGACCCGAACCGATGACTGCCACTTTCTTTCCGTTGCGTTTATATTGTTTTGGCTGAACATAGCCCTCGCGGAAAGCTGATTCTATGACAGCCGCTTCATCTTCGCGGATGGTTACCGGCGCATCCATGCTAAGTTTCAGCACACAACTCTTTTCGCACAGTGCCGGGCAGATTCGTCCGGTGAATTCTGGAAAGTCGTTGGTGCGAGTCAGTATCTGATAAGCCTCTTCCCAATTACCTTTATATATAGCGTCTTGAAATTCCGGAGGACGGTTGCCCAGCGGACAAGCCCAATGGCAGAAAGGTACTCCACAATCCATGCAGCGTGATGCTTGCAGCTTGCGATCGCTTGTATTCAGCGTTTGTTCCACTTCTCCAAAGTCAGAAATGCGGTCGTGTACCGGGCGGTATCCGGCTTCTTTTCTAGGAACGGTTAAGAATGCTCTAGGATTTCCCATATATCGTTTTCGTTTTTTCGTTTTTAATTTGTAGAGAATTTCTCTCGGATTAATAGTCTCTTTGTACTTCTGCTATTTTCTGCTGTAGCTTGCGCATTTGTTCTTCTGCCAATACTTTCTTGTATTCTATCGGCGTTACCTGAATAAATTCGTCTACATATCTATTCCAGTTATCGAGCATGGTACGTGCCAGCTGCGAGCCTGTGTACAGATAATGCTGACGGATAAGCTCATGCAGTTCTTTACGCGATGTGGCGCTTTCAAGCAATGAAAGTTCCACCATTTCCATGTTGCAGAAATAATCGAAGTTGTGGTTCTTATCCCACACGTACGCTACACCACCGCTCATACCGGCAGCGAAGTTTCTTCCGGTTTCGCCCAATACTACCACGCGTCCGCCGGTCATGTATTCGCAACAGTGGTCGCCTACACCTTCTACTACAGCTATAGCTCCCGAGTTTCTTACGGCGAAACGTTCGCCTGCTCGTCCGTTAATGTAAACTTCTCCGCTTGTAGCGCCATACAGCAGGGTATTACCTACTATGGTATTCTTCTCAGCCTCGAAGTTGCTTCGTACGGGCGGTTGTACTGATATATGTCCGCCACTTAATCCTTTACCCAAATAGTCGTTAGCCTCGCCTTCCAGCTTAAAGCTAATGCCGTGTGCCAGGAATGCACCGAAACTTTGTCCCGCAGAACCTTTGAACTTCACGTTGATGGTCTGCTCCGGTAATCCGGCATTTCCATATTTCTCGGCTACTGCTCCCGATAGCATAGCACCTACTGCACGGTCGGTATTGGCTATGGCGTATTCCAAAGAAATTTCTTTCTTGCTTTCAATGGAATCTTTAGCTGCTTTCACCATTGCGGTATCTATCATGCCAAGGTCGTGATGCTGGGTAGTTACGTTGTGCAGAGCAGAACCGTTGTCTACCTTATGAAGCAGTCGGCTGAAGTCTAACAGCGACTCTTTAGTACCGATGGCAGTTGGCTTGATTTCTACCAACTCTGTATGGCCAACTATATCTTCCAAACGGGTATATCCCATTTCTGCCAGATACTCTCTTACCTCTTGTGCCAAGAAGCGGAAGTAGTTTACCACATACTCATAGCGTCCGCGGAAGTGCTCGCGCAGTTTTGGGTCTTGTGTAGCTACACCCACAGGGCAAGTGTTAGAGTGACACTTACGCATCATTACACAGCCTAACACTATTAGCGCAGTGGTACCGAAAGCAAATTCTTCGGCTCCCAGCAATGCCATGCTGATAATGTCTCGTCCGGTTTTAAGCTGACCGTCGGTTTGCAGTTTTACCTGACCACGCAAGCCGTTCAATACCAAAGTCTGCTGAGTTTCGCTCAGTCCTATTTCGGGTGAGATACCTGCATAGCGCATAGACGAAGCAGGAGAAGCACCTGTACCGCCCTCGGCACCAGATATCACTATCAAGTCGGCTTTCGCTTTCGCTACACCGGCGGCTATAGTGCCTATACCACTTTCGGCTACCAGTTTTACGCTGATAGCAGCCTTCGGGTTCACGTTCTTCAGGTCGAATATAAGCTGAGCCAAATCCTCAATAGAGTAAATATCATGATGAGGCGGTGGCGAAATAAGCGAGATACCTGGTATAGAATGACGTGTGCGGGCAATGATTTCATTTACTTTAAATCCCGGCAACTGTCCGCCTTCGCCCGGTTTTGCACCTTGTGCCACTTTAATCTGTATCTCTTCGGCATTGATAAGATATTCAGCGGTTACTCCGAAACGGCCCGAAGCTATCTGCTTGGTTTTGCTGCATAAAGATATGCCATCGTAAGTATCGTGGAAACGAGCCGAGTCTTCACCACCTTCACCGGTGTTGCTTCGTGTACCCAACTTATTCATGGCCAAAGCCAAGGCTTCGTGAGCTTCTTTACTGATTGCGCCAAACGACATGGCTCCGGTGACGAAGTGTTTCACTATGTTTTCTATCGGTTCTACTTGGTCGATATGAATAGGGTTCTTCTTGAATGTGAAGAAGTCGCGCAGGAATATCGGACTGTCTTTTTCGTCAACCTTATGCGTAAATTCCTTGAACTTAGCATAATTCCCGGTGCGTGTAGCCAGTTGCAGAGTAGCTATTGTTTCCGGATTCCAAGCATGTTTCTCTCCGTCTTTGCGGAACGAGAACAAACCTACATGCGGAAGCAGCGGTTCTACTTCATCAGGTTCGAAGCCGGCATCGTGGAATGTTATGTAGTCTTTGGCTATCTCGTCAAGACGGATACCGCCTATGGTAGATATGTTTGTGCCGAAATATCCTTTCAGAAGTTCTTCGCTCAATCCTACAGCCTCGAATATCTTTGCGCCTCGGTATGAACGTATGGTACTGATACCCATCTTGCTCATTACCTTATACAGACCTTTGCAGATGGCTTTTATGTAGTTTTTCTCGGCGGTTTCGTAGTTCATCTGTACGTCGCCGCGTTTTACCAAGTCGTCTAAGATGGCGAACGACATATATGGATTGAATGCGCTGGCGCCGTAGCCTAACAAAAGGGCTGCGTGCATAACCTCGCGCACCTCGCCGCTTTCTACTATCAATGCTGTCTGTACACGCTTCTGCACGCTGATAAGGTGATGATGCACTGCGCTTACCGCCAACAGAGACGGAATGGCTGCGTGTTCTTTATCTATGCCTCTATCCGAAAGTATTATGTAGTTTACTCCTTCGTTTACAGATTCTTCCGCTTTCTTGCACAGCTCATCCAGAGCTTCTTTCAGTCCCACACGTCCTTTTGCCACCTCGAAAAGAGTAGGCAGTTTCACGGTGTTGAAGCCCTTGTATCGTATGTTGCACAATATGTCGAGTTCGGTATTCGTCAGTATAGGATGAGGCAGACGCACCATCTTACAGTGACTCTCGCTTGGCATAAGTATGTTGGTTCCTACCGCACCTATATATTCTGTAAGCGACATAACCAACTCTTCACGAATAGGGTCGATGGCAGGGTTTGTAACCTGGGCAAACTGTTGGCGGAAGTAGTTGAACAATACCTGCGGCAATTTACTCAGTACAGCCAACGGAGTATCGTTGCCCATAGATGCTGTAGGTTCGGCACCGTTGGTACACATTGGAGCGATAGTACGCTCTATGTCTTCTCTGGTAAAGCCGAATGCACGCAGTTTGCGATCATAGTCGGGCACAGAGTTGGCAACCTTTCTTCCGCTGCGCAATGTGTTCAGTTCAATACGGTTAGTAGAAAGCCATTGACGATAAGGTTTTGCCGATGCCAACTGTTCCTTCAACTCGCCATCGTAATAAATCTGACCTTCTTGCGTATCTACAAGCAGAATCTTACCCGGCTGAAGTCGGCCTTTCTCTTTAATGGTTTCTGGCTCGAAGTTGATAACACCGGCTTCGCTTGCCACTACCATGATATCGTTCTTTGTGATGAGGTAACGTGCCGGACGCAATCCGTTACGGTCTAGCATACCTCCGGCGTAGCGGCCATCACTGAACAGCAGTGCGGCAGGACCATCCCACGGTTCCATCAATATAGAGTGATATTCATAAAACGCCTTCAAATCCTCGCTGATAGGGTTCTTGTCGTTAAACGATTCGGGTACCAGCATCGACATGGCGTGCGGCAGACTCAAGCCTGACATAACGAAGAACTCTAATACATTATCAAGCGATGCACTGTCGCTCATGCCCGGCTGTATGATAGGGCGAATATCTTTAATGTTTCCCAGTGTAGGAGTAGAGAGCACACTCTCTCTGGCATCCATCCATGCACGGTTACCGCGGATGGTGTTAATCTCACCATTGTGCGCCAACAAGCGGAACGGCTGTGCCAAACTCCATGTGGGGAATGTATTTGTACTGAAGCGCGAGTGTACAATTGCCAGTCCGCTGGTAAAATAAGGCTGAGTAAGATCTTGGAAATACTCTCTTACTTGCACCGACGAAAGCATACCTTTATAGATAATGTTTTTGCTTGACAGTGATACTATATAGAAATCTTTATGATTTACACGCTTCTCTATTTTCTTTCTTATAATATATAAGGTGCGCTCCAGGTTCTCTACATCGCTGCTTCCGGTAATGAATACCTGTTTGATGTCGGGTTCCGTTTCAAGCGCACTCTTCCCTAAAATATCCGAGTTTACCGGAACTGTACGCAGGTGCATCAGTGTCAGTCCTTCGCGCTCTATTTCCTCTATCATGATGCTCAGAATATGCTGTTGTTCTGCGCTGTCTTTGGGAAGAAATACCAATCCTGTACCATATTTACCTTTCTCCGGAACAGGAATACCTTGTAATAGAATAAATTCATGAGGAATCTGAACCATGATTCCGGCACCGTCGCCCGTCTTGTTGTCGGCACCTTCTGCACCACGGTGCTTCATGTTCTCTAAAACCTTCAGGGCAGAATCTACCAGTTCGTGTGATTTGTTGCCGTGTATATCGACAATCATACCCACACCACATGCATCATGTTCGTTTTCCGCATTGTAAAGTCCAGTTGTTAGTTGTTGTGCTGCTTTACATTCCTCTCTTCTGATAAAAACATCTTCTTTCATTGGCGTTTGCTTTCTTAAATGATAGTATAATGCTTGAATGTTGTCTATTTGCTTACAAAAATAGGAAATGGCTATCAAAACGAATATTAAAGTAATGGCTTTTGTAGAAAAAATGTCGAGTGTGGTTTGTAAGCGCTTTCAGATTGATGATATATGTATTGTTATATATATGTAATTGTAACCTATTTTAGGGAAAATACTTATAGTTTGAAATTTGCTCTCTTTTGTTGTATAGATTTAAAACCAAACAATCAGGCATGAAAAAAGCCTTTCCCATCCATTTTTGATGAACAAGAAAGGCTCTTATTATTTATAATCGATTACTAATTAATCAATTTCTTCGTCAGCTTCGTAGCCACCCATTTCGCGGATAGCGTTCTTCAGCATAACGTACTGCTGGAAGAGGTGGTTGATAGGCACTTCATGCTGAGTGTAGTCGTGCATAGGGCTCTTCAAGAAGAAGCTCAAGAAACGCTGTATGCCATAACGTCCGGCACGAGCAGCCAAGTCGCTAAGCAATACGAGGTCGAGGCACAAAGGTGCTGCCAAGATAGAGTCGCGGCACAAGAAGTTAATCTTGATCTGCATAGGATAGCCCATCCAGCCGAAGATATCGATGTTATCCCATCCTTCCTTATCGTCGTTGCGAGGAGGATAGTAGTTGATACGTACTTTGTGATAGTAGTTAGTGTATAGGTCGGGCTGGTTTTCAGGAACCAAGATAGATTCCAAAGTAGACAGCTTGCTGACTTCTTTAGTGTGGAAGTTAGCTGGTTCGTCCAATACCAATCCGTCACGGTTACCAAGGATGTTTGTAGAGAACCATCCTGAAAGACCTAAGCAACGAGTACCGATGATAGGAGCGAAACCTGATTTAACCAATGTCTGGCCAGTCTTGAAGTCCTTACCTGCGATAGGCATCTTAGTTTTGTCTGCCAATTCCCACATAGCCGGGAAATCGACTGTAGTGTTAGGAGCACCCATGATGAAAGGAGCGCCTTCTGTAAGAGCAGCGTATGCATAGCACATAGACGGAGCTACGTGTTCGCGGTCGTCGTTCTTCATTGCAGCTTCAAGAGCAGCTAATGTACCGTGAACTTCTTCACATACAGGAACGTAGATTTCTGTAGATGCAGCCCACAAAACTACGATACGGCTACAGCCGTTCTTTTCTTTGAATTCGCGAATATCCTGACGTAAAGCTTCAACCATATCCCAACGAGTAGCGCAGTCTTTTACGTTGTTTCCATCAAGACGCTTAGCATAGTTGTGATCGAAAGCGGCCTTCATAGGAACGATTTTTTCCAATTCGTCCTTAACCGGATTGATGTCTTTTTCCTTCAGAACTTCAGCGTTGATAGCTGATTCGTAAGCGTTAGCAGGATATACATCCCATGCGCCAAATACGATGTCATTAAGGTCTGCGATAGGAACGATGTCTTTGTAGTGAAGATATTTCTTTTCTGCTCCGCGGCCTACACGGATTTTATCGTATTGAGTCATTGAGCCTACAGGCTTGGCTAATCCCTTGCGAACCATCAGTACGCCAGTCATAAAAGTGGTGGCTACAGCACCTAAACCTACACACAGCACACCTAGTTTACCCGTTGCTGGTTGCACATTTGTCTTTTCCATTTCAATTTCTGTTTTTCAAGTTGTCAATAACAAAGAATATTATGTATTCTATATGATTTGTAAAGGTACACTTTTGTTTCCTAATTCAAATTTTTACGCTAACTTTTTCTTAGAAAAAACTACAAATAGCACAATTAATCGGATAAAACGTCCAGTTTTTAAATTAAAGGAGTAGTTTTTTTATAAAAAAACGCTAATTTCTTGATGAATGTCAATTCACTTTTCGCTCTCGGCTTATTATTTTTAATTTATGCACACAAAACCCATACTCTGTGCATGTTTTTGTGTGCTTATAAAAATATAAATCAAAGAGTTAGCATACTACTCCTATTTATATTATATATGTAAAATTAAGTATTATCTTTGCGTCCGTATTTATAACAATAAGAAAAACGATGAATGACATTTGCTGTATTGGGCACATCACTTTAGATAAAATTATCACGCCCAAACAAACGACTTATATGCCGGGAGGTACATCTTATTATTTTTCGCACGGTATTCGCCACTTGAGCAACTATAAGAACTATAAGCTGATTACGGCTTTGGCTCCCAGCGAGATGAACGCGGTAGAGGAGTTGCGCAACGAGGGTATCCGCGTGGATGTTCTGCCCAGTCGTCATACGGTATATTTTGAGAACGCTTACGGTGAGAACCAGAACGACCGCAAGCAACGTGTATTGGCTAAGGCCGATCCGTTCACTGTAGAAGAACTGAAGGATGCGGAAGCCAAGATATTCCATTTGGGCAGTCTGCTTAGCGATGACTTCTCGCTTGAAGTAATAAAATACTTGTCGGACAAAGGCATCCTGTCGGTCGACGCTCAGGGTTATCTGCGCGAGGTAAGAGGCGAAAAGGTATATCCGGTAGACTGGAAAGAGAAGTGCGAGGCACTGAAGTATATTGATATCCTGAAGGTAAACGAGTACGAAGCGAAGGTATTGACAGGATTGGACGATTACAAGGAAGCGGCAGCGCTCTTGGCCGAATGGGGAGTAAAGGAAGTGATGCTCACCTTAGGTAGCGAGGGTTCTATAGTTCACACTGCTGGATGTTTCTATAAGATACCTGCCTATCCTCCAAAGGAAATAGTAGACGCCACCGGATGCGGAGACACCTACATGCTGGGGTATCTGTATATGCGAAGCAAAGGTGCATCGGTAGAAGAGTCGGGATGCTTTGCCGCAGCCATGTCTACCATCAAGCTCGAAAAATCGGGTCCCTTCAGCGGAACGGAAGAACAGGCTATGCAAATAGTAAACGATAGTCCGCTGAAAGCTTATAAGATATAATATCAAGGTAATGCCTGAATATTACGAATGCGCCTCATGGAATTCAAGACTTCATGAGGCGCATTTATTATATTTAAAGGTTTTACCCTTTTGATGAAACCGAAACCATTTTACGTGCATAAAGCCATACCACGGCATACGCTACAAGCGGCACTGTGAAAGCCGAAACCATTGTGGTTACATCGGCTACATATCCCATAAGCAACGGGCCAACTACACCGCCTACAGGCGACATCATCAGGAAAGAAGACGCACGCTTGGTGTGATTACCCAGTCCGTTAAGCGACAACGCAAAAATAGTAGGGAACATAATAGCTTCGAAAGCATAGCCGCACAGTAGGGCTACCAAAGAAACATATCCCAAATCTAGGAGTACAACGGTGGTAGTAATCACAGTACCTGTAGCGCAGTAGAACAGCATCTTCTGAGCGGCCACACGCTGCATTATCCAACTACCTACAAAACGACCCACCATAAAGAGCCCCAATCCACCGAACGACAGTATCAGCGAAGCGTGACGGGCGTTCATCCACTTCTGCTCTACCACATAATTGATAAAGAAGCTGTTGATAGAAATCTCGGCTATCTCGTATGCAAAGATGGCAATAAGTCCGAAGATAAACAGACGATGCGACCAGAGTCCTACTTTATGCCCTTCGGTATCAACTTCTTCATGATGAGGAATCTCGGGCAACTTTACACGGGTAAAGATAAACGCTACGATAAGCACCAGTACACCCATGCACACATAAGGTAACGCCACATTGCCCGACGAAGAAGAGTCGGAATCGTTAGAGAATAACAGCAGACCCGTAAGGAGCGGAGCGCAGATGCATCCTACTCCGTTAAACGACTGCGCCAAGTTCAATCGGCTGGCAGCGGTCTCCTTTGCACCAAGTTCTGTGACATAAGGATTGGCGGCGGTCTCTAAGAACGTCAGTCCGCAACCTATAACGAACAGTGCGAACAAAAATACGTTGAACGATGACAAGTACTGTCCGGGTACAAACAGAAACGCTCCGATGCCGTAAAGCAGCAATCCGAAAACTACGCCTTTACGATAACCATAGCGACTGATGAAAAGTCCGGCAGGAATGGCCATGATGAAATATCCCATATACATAGTAACCTGCACAAAAGCCGAATGCGCCTTTGAGATATCCAACACCTCTTGGAAATGCTTGTTCAGCACATCGAGAATAGCATGTGCAAATCCCCACAAAAAGAATAAAGAAGTAACCAGTATGAAAGGAATCTTATACTGGCTATCTACTAATGAAGTATGTTTTGCTTCCATATATTGATTGATATAAATAATATCATAAAAAAGCAACCCTCGAAAAGCATCACTGCTTCTCGGGGCTGCGAAATCTACTATGATTTTAAAAAAAAGAAACTCTAATTATTAATCTTCGTCTACGCTATCCAATTTCAGCTTATCGCTGTCGTCGCGTTTCTCGTAATACTGTTTACGCAGCGGACGTGCGCTGATTTCTTCTTCGAACACACGGTTGCGGAAGATATCGAGTGCCACATAAATAGCCTGACGGAACGAGTCTTCGGATGCGATACCCTGACCAGCGATGTCGTACGCTGTGCCGTGAGCCGGAGAAGTACGCACGATAGGCAGTCCGGCGGTATAGTTCACGCCTTCGTCCATAGCCAACGCCTTGAAAGGAGCCAAGCCCTGATCATGATACATTGCCAAGATACCATCGAAATGACGATAGTTGCCCGATCCCATAAATCCATCGGCAGGATAAGGTCCGAAACACTGCATGCCTTTTTTCACCATCTCCTGAATAGCTGGAATGATAACTGTCTCTTCTTCCGAGCCAATCAAGCCACCGTCGCCTGCATGAGGGTTGAGTGAGAACACAGCGATACGTGGACTGTCAATTCCGAAATCGTATTTCAGCGAACGATGGAAAATAGCTATCTTCTCCATGATAAGCTCCTGAGTGATGGTTTCTGCCACCTCTCTAACTGGGATGTGTCCGGTAACCAACGCTACTCTGAAATCGCCTTTCAGCAATATCATAAGCGCCTTCTGTCCTTCGCCTACACGTTCCTCTATATACTCAGTATGTCCGGGGAAGTGGAATGTATCCGACTGTATGGTATGCTTGTTTATAGGAGCCGTAACGAGAACATCGAACCAGCCGTCGCGGTAATCCTGCAATGCCGCTTCAAGGGCTGCCAGCGCTGCCTGTCCGGCTTCTGCCGTAGGCTTAGCCAATTCTACCTTCAGCTCATCGTCTGTACAGTTAATGATATTCAGACGTCCGTCTTGCACTTCCGAAATGGAATTTACAATACTGAAGTTGGTCTGTATATCCATAGCCTTACGATGATACGCCGCTACTTTTGGCGATCCATATATAATAGGAGTGCACAAGTCTAGCATGGTAGGGTCTGAAAACGCTTTCAGTATCACTTCATAGCCTACGCCGTTTATGTCTCCGTGGGTGATACCCACTCTTATCTTTCTGTCTTCCATTTATCTTATTATTTATTAGCTTTATTATCGGGTGTTTCGTCCGGAACCATCTTCTCTTCAGTGAAGCCGTCGCCTTCTACCGGTATTTCTGCTACCGCTTTCTGTGATGGCAATTTCAAAGTATAGAGAGCTGCGTTAAGACGACGGATCAAGTCGCGTTTAAGCTTTGCCGGATTGTATACGAATCCTTCTACTACTACCACACGAGCGTTGGCACGGTCTACTCTAACGTGCGATACGAACGGGCCGCCCATTGCGTCGTTCTTCATATCCCACAGTCCACGAACTTCGTAAGCGAAGTCGCCGTCAACACTGATATTGCGTGCCTCTACAAAGATAGAGTCGGCAGTTTCCATATACATGCCTTCGCGAGCTCCTGGCAGGTTGACTTTCATAACCGAGTCTCTCTTGGCTATGAAATATTCCTTGGTGAAGGTGTTGTTATCACGAAACGGATAAGAATACATCACGAAGTTCAGGTCGTTCAGGTTGGTAGAAGCCCAGAAGAAATGGTCGCCCGATTTATACGACTCCATTTCTATCGGCATCCAGATGTCGCAATCGAACATAGAACCTACCTTAGCCGAAATGGTCTTGTTGTGTTTCTTCTTCAGCAGAGCCACTTCGCGGTTCATCTCTGCACGAGTGAAGAAATCCACTATTGCCTGTCCGTTACGAGACACGTATTTGTCGAATTCTTCCTGCGATGGCGACTGGATAGTCATAATCATCTGCGGTGCTGAATACACATTGCGAGCAAACTTGAACTTGGTCTGCGTATACTTGCTTGCGTCGATATCCACCAATACGATGTTGCGGAACAAACGCATCGACTTATCATAAAATGCTGGGCGCACTCTTGAAATACGGAACGAGCGTTCAGACTGCGGCAGACAAGGAACATCGGTATCGAGAACATGATACAAGGCGCTGTCTTTGCTCATCCAACAGTTATCGTCGGCTACTACCAGGACTTCGTACGGACGTCCGCTCGATGCGGGTGTCAACATGCTTTTTCCTTCGCCTTTGCAAGACACCATAGCCAGTGCCACGCAAAACATACTCAATAAGAAAACAAATCGTTTCATAGTCCTTATTAAATTACTTATGTTTATACTACTTAAATCAATTATCGGCAGCCGCATCTTCCTTCTCGGCCTGCTGCTTGGCTGTAGAAAGCATACCGCACGCGGCGAATATGTCTTCGCCTCTTGATGCACGGATAGTGGCGAACACGCCATGCTGCGTAAGGTAATCGCGGAAAGTAACCATAGTGTCCATATCCGATCCGTGAAGATCTACATTTGGTATGGCGTGGAAACGTATCATATTAACACGGCAATCCAGTCCGCGGAGTATGCGCACCAGTTCCTTGGCGTAAATCAAGCTGTCGTTTACACCGCCAAATACGATATACTCGAACGATAGACGGCGCTGCTTGCTGAAATCATAGTTGCGCAGTATCTCTATGATATCGGTTATAGAGAATGCTTTCTCGGCAGGCATCAGCTGTGCACGCTGTGAGGGGAAAGGCGAATGAAGGCTTACCGCCAAATGGCACTCGCTTTCATTAAGGAAACGCTCAAGACCCTTCTTCAATCCCACTGTAGATACGGTAATGCGTTTAGGGCTCCATGCGTAACCGTAATCGGATGTAAGCACATCTAGAGCGCGCAATACGTTATCAAGGTTATCGAACGGCTCGCCCATACCCATAAACACTATATTGGTCAGGGTGTCGCGTTCTGGGATAGAATAAATCTGATTTAAAATCTGAGATGGCGTAAGATTATCGGTATATCCCTGCTTTCCTGTCATGCAGAACTTGCAGTTCATCTTACAGCCTACTTGCGACGATACACACAGAGTGGCACGGTCGCCATCGGGGATATAGACCGACTCGATATAGTCTCCCTTAGGTGTGCAGAACAAATACTTCACGGTTCCGTCTACCGAGCGCATCTCATGAACGGGGGCCGAAGCGCCTACTTCGTAGTCTTCGGATAAAAGCTCTCTGTTCTTCAAAGAGAGGTTGGTCATTTCATCAATAGAAGATACTTTCTTTTTATACAGCCACTCCAATATCTGTTTGGCGGTAAATTTGGGCATACCCAAATCTTGTACAATCTCTTGTATCTCTGCAGGATTTTTCCCTAACAAGGGGGTCTTTATATCACTCATTTATATTCTTACACTATACTTTTACTGCACAAAGTTATGCAAAAATCAGATATATATCCTACCTTTGTGATATAAATGCATTTATAAATGAAAAAAAACATAACCTGCTACTTTCCTTACATCGACGAAACCTTATCGTGTAAGATTACTGCAGAGTTGTCGCAATGTCAGAACGTGAACCATATTTACTTTCTGTCGGCCACGGAAACAGACAAGACACTCGCCCCCAATAGCAGTATAATAAAAGTCGGCTCTATAGAAGATACCGACACATGGAACACTTTAGTCAAGCTAAATAATACCGACTACATATTAATCTGTACACAAGCCCGCGAAATAGAGCTTGGGTATATGGCTTTGCAGCGTATGATAGACTACTTGGAGACATCGAACGCGGCTATGGCGTATGCCGACAGGTATCAGATTAAGGAGGGAAGGAGAGAGGCTCACCCGGTGTGCGACTATCAAATGGGCAGCGTACGAGATGACTTCGACTTCGGGCCGCTGCTTATGTTTCGCAGTGATTTCCTTAAAAGTGCGCTCTGTACGCTGAACTCTTCAAAAGAATCTTACCGCAACTCGGCTGTATATGCCATACGTCTGGAGTTGTCGCGCTTCTACACGCTGACTCATATCCGCGAATATCTTTACACAGAGAAAGAGAACGATATGCGCTTGTCAGGCCAAAAGCAGTTCGATTATGTAGACCCACGCAACCGTCAGGTGCAGATAGAGCGCGAAGTGGCGTTTACCATATATCTGAAACGAATAGGCGCTTTATTGACACCGGTAAAAAGCCGCATCGACTTAAACGAAGGCTGTTTTGAGTTCGAAGCGTCGGTTATCATCCCCGTATACAACCGTGTGCGCACGGTGAACGATGCCATCGGTTCCGCTCTTTCACAAAAAGCCGATTTCAAATACAATATCATCGTTATAGACAATCATTCTACAGACGGCACTACCCAGGCCATAGAGCAATATAAGGATAATCCGTCGGTCATTCACATCATCCCCGAACGTACCGATTTGGGTATAGGCGGATGCTGGAATCTCGGCGTAAACCATCCTCAGTGCGGAAGATTCGCCGTGCAGTTGGATAGCGATGACTTATATAGCTCGCCCGATACTCTGCAGAAGATAGTTGACAAGTTCCGCCAAGAACAGTGCGCCATGGTTATAGGCACTTATCAGATGACTAACTTCAGCTTAGAGCCTATACCGCCGGGCGTAATAGACCATAAGGAATGGACCAGCGACAATGGTCATAACAACGCTTTGCGTATCAACGGACTGGGAGCGCCACGTGCTTTCTTCACACCGCTACTTAGAGAAATCAGAGTGCCTAACACCAGCTATGGCGAGGACTATGCACTCGGATTGGCTATCTCTCGCCGATTTCCTATAGGACGAATTTATGATGTGTTATATCTGTGCCGCCGATGGGAAGGAAACTCCGATGCGGCACTAAGCATAGAGAAGACCAACCGCAACAATGATTATAAAGACAGTCTGCGTACTCTTGAAATAGCCAAGAGAAAAGAACTGAACGGAATAATGTTCCACAAGCCCACTCTCGACGATTTAATTACAGATAACCGCAGCACTTGGCCTCTGCTGAATCAGAATATAAAGGAAGCCCAGACTAAATACAAAAACGGACAGTGTTTCCTTAAATCTGTGGGCGATTACTACGTGCATATACTTCCGTACAGAGAGAAATCTACTCTCGCCAAGACGGATAAGGCTTCTATTGAAAAACGTTCGTGCTTCTTGTGCTTGGATAATAAGCCGAAAGAGCAGCAAAACATAGAGGCGTGGTTCGATGAAGAGTTCAGCATCCGTCTTAACCCATATCCTATCATGCGGAAGCATTTCACCATTTCAAGCGTAAAGCATCAGCCGCAGGTGTTGGCGGACAAGACGGCTCGCCAATTGCCGGGACGCATTTTGCGGTGGATGAACAACGGATTCAAGCAGGCCGACATGACAGTGTTCTATAACGGTGCCCAATGCGGAGCCTCTGCGCCCGATCATTTCCACTTACAGGCAGCGTCTACAGAGAACATTCCTCTTATAGAGTCGCCTTGGGCTGAATGGATAAAGGCAACTACTCTCGTAGCGCAAGCCGTTACTCCCGACGGAAGCGTATGCAAGAGCTATAGCATCAGTCAGTATGCTTGCCCCGTACAGGCGTTCGTTACCGAAGGCGGTTCTTACGAAACATCGCCCGAGTTGGTAGACCAATATCTGAGCACTCTGCCGCTGCACGAAGGAGAAGCGGAACCAAGATATAACATGATGGCATGGTACGATGAATCCGCTCAATTATACTACCAAGTATACATTCCGCGCGGCAAGCATCGTCCCGATTGCTACTACGCAACAGACGACAGCCAGATGCTGGTAAGCCCCGGAGCCATAGATATGGCAGGACATATAGTCTGCATACGTAGAACCGACTTTACCCGACTTGATGACGCAAGCATCATAGAGCGGATATTGAAAGAAACAGGCAGTCAGCCTTTAAGTTAAACACCCACACATAGACATAGATATAAAACAGATATGAAAGAACCCGAAATAAGCGTGGGCATAGTCAATGCCCAAGAAATACATTTCACCCTCAACGCACGTTTCCTGGCCAAAGGCGAAACGGTAAGCGGAAACCAGCAAGTGTCTTTCGAAGAGGGAGGCATCTTATGGAACGGCAACGTGTATCGTGAGCTGACGTTTACTCCGCTTGATGAAGATTCGTCGTTCTCGCTTTACGACGTAACCATCGGAATAAACTTCCACTGGGAGCGACAGGAAACCCAGAGTTTCATAGGCACCATTAAACTCGTGGTGTACGAAGGAAAGATTACAGCCATCAACATACTGCCCGCCGAGGATTATCTTACAAGCGTTATCTCGTCCGAGATGAATGCCACATCATCATTAGAGTTTCTAAAGGCCCATGCGGTAGTATCGCGCAGCTGGTTGTTGGCTCAGATAGAGAAGCGTAAAGCCATGAGCAAGAAGCAGGGCGACTTCTTCTCGTTCGTAAAGACCGATACAGAGTACATACGTTGGTACGACCGCGAAGACCATACTATTTTCGACGTATGCGCCGACGATCACTGCCAGCGTTACCAAGGTATAACCAAAGCTACCAACCAGAGTGTGGCTGAGGCTGTAAAAGCTACCCGCGGACAAGTGATGATGTATAAGAACAGCATTTGCGACGCACGCTTCTCAAAGTGCTGCGGAGGCATAACCGAAGAGTTCGACACATGTTGGGAGAACAAGAAATATCCGTATCTTACGGCTGTACGCGATGATAAAAACGACACCGCAATGCCCGATCTTACCATAGAAGAAGAGGCGGATAAATGGATACGCTCTACCCCCGACGGTTTCTGCAACACGCACGATAAACATATCATTTCGCAGATACTTAACAACTACGATCAGGAGACCACCAATTTCTATCGTTGGAAGGTACGCTACACGCAAGAAGAAATTGCCGAACTGATAAGAACCAATACCAAGTGCGATTACGGTCAAATCATCGACCTGATACCTGTAGAAAGAGGAAAGTCGGGACGTATCAGCAAACTGAAAATCGTTGGTACGCTTAAGACACTTATCATAGGTAAGGAACTCGAAATACGACGCACGTTATCAGACACCCACTTGTTCAGCTCCGCCTTTGTAGTAGACAAAGGTCCGCAGCAAGACGACGTTCCCGCATGGTTCGAACTGACCGGAGCCGGCTGGGGACACGGCGTAGGCTTGTGTCAGATAGGCGCAGCCGTTATGGGGGAAAAAGGATACAATTACAACGATATACTGCTGCATTACTACAAAGATGCAGATATCCGTAAACTTTATTGATACTGAATTATGGAAAAAGATTTTTTTGAGATTATCCGCACACGGCGCAGTTGCCGTAGTTATCGAAAAGAGCAGATAAAAGACGAGGAACTTAAAACCGTGCTCGAAGCCGGTACTTACGCTCCTACTTCAAGAGGCAAGCAGGCTCCGTTTATAGTAGCTGTGCAGAATGAAGAGCTGCTGGCGCGCCTTGCCAAGATGAACGCTGAGGTGATGGGCGTTACTTCTAATCCGTATTACGATGCGCCTACTTACATATTAGTGGTGGTATCTACAGAATCGCATAACCCTATTTGCGACGGCAGTTGTGTACTAGAGAACATGATGCTTGCCGCTAACGCTTTGGGACTGGGCACTTGCTGGATTCACCGCGAACGCGAAATGTTTGAGACCGAAGAAGGCAAACAACTACTGAAAGAGTGGGGAATCCCCGAAAACGTAATAGGTGTTGGAGCACTCGCCATCGGTTACCCCGACGGAGAACCATCGCCAGCCAAGCCTCGCAAAGAGGGTTATTACCGTATAATCAAATAAATCTCTACACATTAAACTAATACAGAAGAGCTTCAGCTAAGGCCATCCGCCCCAAGCCGAAGCTCTTTTATAATGCAAATACTAAAATCAGAATGAAACGAAACAAAATTTGCTACATCGTTATTGTGGCAGTACTTGCCGCATCGCTGCTCTTAGGTTTTGCCGAGAAGATTTTCGGACTCAACTTGGGCGGTTTTTCATGGATGGCATCATGGGTTACATCGCCCGTTGCGCTTGCCATCGGTTTCGTCTTCGCACTGCTGTTTGGCGAAGCTTATTCCAAGTTCAATAAAACCATGTCGAAGAAGCTGTTGCAGTATTCGGTGGTCGGTCTCGGATTCGGAATGAACGTAACTAAGGCGTTAGAATCGGGTAGCGAAGGCATGTGCTTTACTATAGTCAGCGTATTCGGCACCTTGGCGATAGGTTGGCTTTTAGGCAGAAAGTTGCTGAAGGTAGATTCACAAACCAGCTATCTTCTCAGTTCAGGAACAGCCATCTGCGGAGGTTCTGCCATAGCAGCCGTTGGTTCCGTTATCAAGGCTAAGCCCGAAAGCATGTCGGTAGCCTTGGGTGTGGTATTTATACTTAACGCTGTGGCTCTGTTCATCTTCCCCAGCATAGGCGATGCTCTTGGCATGACCATGAAGCAATTCGGTATGTGGGCTGCCATCGCCATCCATGACACATCGTCGGTAGTAGGCGCAGGTGCCGCTTACGACCAGATGCACCCCGACCTTATCGCCCAACAAGGTGTCAGTGCGCTTGAAGTTGCCACTACCATCAAGCTTACCCGTGCTCTGTGGATTGTAGTGCTCGCCTTGGTGACTCCATTCTTCTTCAAGCAGTCGCTACAGAACGCCCAAGAAGCTCCGAAGCCATGGTATAAGAACATTCCTCCTTTTATTATATGGTTTGTCATCGCCATCATTTTCAATACCTACGTACTGAGCAACGCTTCGCTTATCGGCGACTCTGCAGCTTCTGTAGGCACACTCATTGGTGATACAGTAAACAAGCTCGCCAAGCAGTTCATCACTCTGTCTTTGTTCTTCATCGGAGCGTCTCTTACCAAAAAGACCCTTAAGGCGGTAGGTCTCCGTCCGCTTATACAAGGTGTACTTCTTTGGGTAATAATCAGTTGTGTCAGTCTGGCGTATATATTTAACGTGAGTTCGAAATAAAATCAAAAAATAGCAAGTTGTCCGTCATTGACAAAATTCACGTCAATGGCGGGCTTCTTTTCAAAAAAACAGTATGCCGCGATAGCCGACAAGGAGTTGGCTATAAAGTTATTGAATGAACGATGTCTTGAGTGTTCAATCTGTGCTATGTTCTTCAGTTCGTCATTGACCGTTTCAATCAAGGCTCTTTTTCTGAGCAGAATCTTGTCAGCGACACTCATCAGTGAGTTCTTCATATTATTTTTAACTTTAGTGACAAGCTGTATGCCATTAAGGAAGAGGTTCTCAAATAAAGCCTGACCGATATATCCTTTGTCTGCGCATAGTTTTCCTTTGATGTTTTCCAGAAACTTGCCTTGTTTCAACGGTTCCCGGTCATCCACGTTTCCAGGCGTGAACATGAAATTGAGTATCTCTCCTTTGTCATTGATTATCAGATGTAGCTTGAATCCGAAGAACCATCCCATATAACATTTCCCACGCTCGGCAAGTCCTTTAAATGTCTTATGAATCAGGATTCTTTGGTTACGACATACACGCAAGGGAGTGGAGTCGACGAAACTGATACCGGTACAGGTTCCCAGCAGGACTTTTTTGATGAAGATGGTCAGGGGAAGTAATACTTCCTTCTCCAGTTCCACAAAACGGTTATAGGAAACCTGACGCGGAAAAAGGTGTTTCAGATGTTTGCAGACATACTCCTTGTAGTAATGTTTGAAACAACGGAAACCACCGGAGTGGAACAGGATTAAAATAACCATAATCTCGGCATCACTCATACGGTTGGGTTTATTACGATGCCTGGTCTTCTTGTCCTCAATCATATATTTTTCCTGTTGCAAAGCAAATTCCTTGCAAAAATCATCGGCCATATAATAAATCTCTGTAATTTTAGACTCCGGAAACATAGTGGTAATCGTTTAAATCTTATAATTCGGCACTATAAATTTAATACTTTTATCGCTATGTTCCTAATTATCACTGAAATATATTTATTCTTATTTCGAACTCACGTTATTTATGGTGTAAGTCGTTTGGTTTACTTAGGAACGCAATAACAAAAAAGACAGCGGTCCATTGTGCGGGAATCATTCTACGCATTGCCGCTGTCTTTTCACATCACTTCATCGTGCAGCTATCCGGTTTAGATGCGTTCAAACACCTTGAAGTATGATACTTGCGCATGATTACCATTGGTTTCGATAATCACCATCTTGAAGTATCGGGTGGTTACTGGTTCGGTAAACTTTACCTCTTCGTAGGCTGGAATTAAAGGGGAGGTGGATTTCTCTACCACCGTGCCGTCAGAGGCAGTCCAAGGTAGGTCAAACGAGAACTCACTCACTTTTGTCCACGAAGATGTACCGTCACCGGTATAAATGTCCATGTGCTTCACTGTTCCGTAATTATTGCCGTTCCCTGGATAGAATCTTCTGCCAATCTGCGGCATGCTGCACTCCAACTCTTGCTTCATGTCTACAATGATATCCCAAGGTTTTTCTATAGGAACAGAGTAAGAACTGTGCCAATATTGGCTGCGATTTTCGGTGAAAAGGCTTGGATAACCGCCGTCGTCGCTGGCCTCACAAGTCGTGCCTGTAGCTATCCACTTGGTCCAGTCGTGGCTATTGTGGACAAATATGTATTTCATCCCCAGCAGTTGGAAAAAAGTTCCAATTTACAGCAGGTTCGTTCCCGGAGTTTATCGACCAGTATTACGGCCGTGTGATTTTTGCCCTAATCCGGCTCAGACTTGCCTGCGTTACGCCTAAATAGGTGGCGATACTTCCCAGCGGCAATCGCTGTAACAAATCAGGTTCTTTCTCCAATAGCTCCTTATACCGTTCCGAAGCGATAGCGGACAACATAGAAATCAGCCGTTCCTCAGTGGCAAGCAGCTCCATCTCCGCATAACGCCGTCCCCAATTGGCGATGTGCAAGTCTTCCGAAAACAACTCTTTCAATTTTTTCCTTTTCAATACATATAAGACGGAATCTTCCATCAATTCCATTGTTTCATATCCCGGCTCGTCATTTACATAGCCTTTCATAGAAACAAGGGTCGCTCCCTCTTTGCCGACCCAAAAAGTAATTTCTTTCCCATCCACCGAAGTATAGGCACGGACAATGCCTTGTTTAATGAAAAAGATGTCTTTCTCCACCTTGCCGCATTCTAATACTCGGAATCCTTTGGGATATGAGACTTCCGTCAGGCATTGTTGCAACCTGTCCAAAGATGCGTCCGGCATGGCATATCTTTGGTTGATGATTTCCTTTATATCCATAGTTCATTGCTGTTGTTAGTGTACAAAATTATAAATAGCATACGGAAACGAGAATAAACAGATGTTTTTTTGTCAAATGAAAAGTCTGTTTTTGCCAAATGCAAAAAGCTATTAGGGATTGCTTATTTATTTTTGCGCCCGAATTTAATAAATCATAGGTATGAATTGGATAATCTTATTATTGGCAGGATTGTTTGAGGTGAGTCTCACATTCTGTTTAGGAAAAACGAGAGCGGCATCAGGAGTTGAATTTTATTTGTGGGGAAGCGGTTTCCTTGCCTCTACCGTACTGAGCATGGCTTTGCTTGCCAAAGCGGTACAGACTTTGCCTTTGGGAACTGCGTACGCCATTTGGACGGGAATCGGAGCGGTTGGTACGGTTTTGATTGGGATATTCGTTTTCAAGGAACCTGCCACTCCCATCCGGCTTTTCTTCCTTTTCACGCTCATTGCATCCTTGATAGGATTGAAAGTCGTGTCATACTGAAAGGAGACGACAAATGAAGTATGAATTAAGAGAGAACCAAGGCATTCCGGTACCTCTGCTGGCTCTGATGGCAGTTGCTACAGGACTTTCCGTTGCCAACTGCTACTATAACCAACCTTTGTTGGGTAGCATAGCAAAAGATTTCGCGGTAAACGACTTTTCTGCTAGCATGGTAGCGACATTGACACAGATAGGCTATGTGACCGGACTTGTGTTTGTCATCCCGCTTGGTGATTTGGTCTCACGAAAGAAGCTGATATTGACCAATTATATCATATCTTCGTGCGCCTTGCTTGCCATAGCCCTTGCCCCGAACATCTATTGGGTGTGGGGCGCATCATTGCTTGCCGGCGCATCTTCGGTTATGCCGCAATTTTTCATTCCGTTAGTATCTTACTATTCACCCACTGCGCACAAGGTGCGCAACGTAGGGATTATACAATCTTGCCTGCTCATAGGTATTCTTGGTTCACGGGGATTCAGTGGCTTTCTGGCTGACGTATGGGGATGGCGTTCCGTCTATTTTGTAGCTTGCTTGTTTATGCTCGGATGCTTCCTGATGATTCACAAGATGCTACCCGCGCTGTCTACCTGTTCTCAAGAAAGTTATGCGGGGTTGATGAAATCTTTGTTGCGCCTGCTCTCCCAATACCCGTACTTGCGTATCGCATCGCTGAGGGCGGCATTGGCTTATGGCTCGTTCTTCGCTTTGTGGAGTTGCCTTGCTTTTCGGATGAAACAGGAACCTTTTTTTGCTAGTGACGACATTATCGGAGCACTCGGTTTGTGTGGACTGGCAGGTGCATCCACGGTGGTTTTCATCAGCGGCTACGTCCAAAAGTACGGTGCGAGGTTCTTCTCTATTGCCGGAGGATGCGTAGTGTTGGCTGCATGGATACTGGCATTTTTGGGGAATGATAGCTATTTGTGGATAATAATTGCTATCTTGCTGATTGATGCCGGTATGCAATGCATCCATTTGTCGAATCAGACCAGCGTAGTCGCCCTTGACGCATCTGCCATCAATCGTATCAATACCGTTTATATGACCATTTACTTTTTGGGTGGTTCTGCCGGTACATTCGTTTCCGGTCTGTCTTGGCAGCATTACGGGTGGACAGGTGTGGTGGGGGTAGGAATTGCCTTTACCGTGGCTTCCTTGCTCGTAAACTGTTTCAAGCCCCAACGACATAAGGGTGGATACTAAATATTCTTTCAGTCTGAATATTTTATGCTTTTCATCCATAAAAGTTGTCCGAACAAGCAAAGTAATCCTGAAAACAAAGAAATTCTTTTAACTCACTTGATTTTCAACAATAGTCAGTTAAATTTTTCGTAGGAGCACAAGGTTAGAAGCAAACCATAGAAAATATTGCGAACAAGATAGGATGCAATTGTCATATACATTTTGCCAAAGGGCGGACACCGGTTGTATTTCTCTACTGATGAAAACATGAGCGGTCGTGATGTCATGGAGTATTACTGTACACGCTTTCAGATTGAGTTCTGTTTTCGTGACGCAAAACAGTTTGTAGGACTTACTGACTGTCAGGCGCATGACACGAGAAAACTTGATTTTGCGTTCAACTCCTCATTTACAGCCGTGAATGTAGCGAAAATAATGTGCAGTGAATACAATCTCTCTATCGGGAGGCTTAAAGCTCTGATGATTAATGCATACTACGCCCAAAGAATTATTGACGTGTTCGAGAATACCCCGAACACGCAATTAAATCATGAGATAGTGAATGAAATATTTGGATTCGCTGCTGATGCAGCATAAAATTTAACGAAATATTGCTTTATCTTGATGTTCTATATTATCTGCCATATTGCTATCTTTATTTTTGAGATCACAATTTGTGACCTTAAACGTTTTGTTATTTATTGTTGCATGCAAAGGTAGTGCTTTTAACCTTTAAGCAACTATTGCACAAACCCTTTCTTTGAAAAGAACGTAAAATCAATAGTATTATTGCGACGATTGTACTTCGATTAACATAAAGCACTAAAGCAGCTAAAGGAGAACAAGAGCAAGGAAGCCGTGGAGACCAACAAGGACATCGAGCAGTTGTTGCTTTCCATCCAAAAGGCTTTCGATGTGCTTGTGGAAAAGAGAACGGACTTACCTATTCCTACCATTCGGGACGGCACTCGTTCGCCAGCCTCATTACGCTGGAGGCAGGTGTACTGATAAGCTTGAAGAATATACGGCAGTTTTGGGAAACAGAGTCAGCTTGGATTCCATAGCTGGAACTTATAACGGTGTGTTTCCACCTAATGTTGAGACAACACTCACGTTAAATGCTGATGGTACCTATTTGTTGATACAGTCATACAATGAAAAGTAGAACAAACAGGAAAGGTTAAGAGGAACTTTCCAAGTGCTTGACTACAACATCCTGATGCTTGTGCATCCTTCAAGTGGTGACAATAAATTCTATAAGGTGAGGGATGCCAACCATATTGTTTTGATAGATTCGTTCGGTAATGAACCCCAAAAAGAGGATAAGAAGAACTATATTCTAAAAAGGAAAGTATAGAAAAATATAAATAAACCGCGTCTAACTATAACTCTTATAACTTGACACAGCTTATTTTACACTCTCCTCATCTCAATAAAATTGGTAAATTTATTTTTCAGTCAACCAATTTTTACGGATTTTCCCATAATCATCCCAGTTCCAATAACAATTTATTTTTACTGGGTAACATTTTCGGTTCGGGATATCCAACATTGAAAGCTGCTCTAAATTGTATATCGGTGTCAAATCCATATCTTCTATTAAGAAATTTTTCCCAAATAAAGCAAGAGCTTTAATCCTTTTTAAACTAGCCAAAGACTTGATTGAAGCCAATTTATCTGTTTCTATTATAACAACCTCAATATTTTTTGAGTTTGCTAAAAAGTTGATGTCGTGAAGGTTTTTGACGCCTCTAATCTCTATTCTTATTAAATTTCTAAGAAAAGAAATGTCCGAAAACGACTGTACCTTTTTGCAATTTAGTATAGTTAAACTTTTAAGTTGCAATAGTTCCTTCGCAAAAGATAGAGATGTTATATTGGAATTAGCTATTGTTAAATCTTTCAGGTTTTTCAAATTTCCAATACAATGTTTATCCCCAATTTTAAAATCATCAATATATAGTTTTTCTATACTATTACAAGAAAATAAAGAATCATTTCGTTTATCACCATAACAAAACACATTTTTTAGATGGTATAAGGCATGATAATCAATATCATTAGCATTGGGTAAATTCAAACACAATGTTACCAACTCATGCTGTTGCTCAACATTTTTAATTCCAACAGAATGAGTATCTATTATTTCTAATGTTTCTAACGGCTTTATATATCGTAAAAAAGTATAGTCTGAACATTTCCATCCCAATGAATAGTTCAGGAATAAATGCTTTATTTCATTTTTCTGGATGATGTTTACAAACGAATCTTTCCATTCACTGTAAATAACCAAACCTAATCCATTTAATTTTTCCTTATTATATGGATTCTCTGTTACTATTCTATATTTTTCTTTATACCACATATTTCATTGTTATTATGATGTGCAGTTTTTACAAAGCATAACTTCGTAAATTCTGCACATCATTTACTTTTAATTTTTACTTTATTGGTTTAACTTTATATTTGCTCCAATCAGAAGGGCGTATTTCATTTCTTTTATTGTCCAAATGTTGTACACCTCCTCTTTGATTCATTGCATTTTGTTCAGTCTTTTTTTACACGCTTGCAATTGCTTTCTTTTACTATTCGGCTACAAGCTATTAGTCAGAAATGGAAAACAGATTACCATATTTAGAGTTATTTGATATTGTTTTAATATTATGGTACTCTATACTATGTTTGAGATGTAAATATGAATACGATAAATTAGAGCTATTATAAATTTCAATATCAAAATATTTATAATCAACGGTTCTAATGGTATTGCATTTTATCCTCTGTAACATATTCCGTATTGAATCAACTTTTGAATAGTTCCATCCTAAGTTTTTCAATAATAGATTAAAATTCTTGTTATCTAACCTTTGTGAGTTAGCTTTTTGAGTGACTCTTTCTCCATTAATTACTTTTTTGCTTATTATAATAATATCAACACTATTATTTTTATCATTAATATTAAAATTAACATAATTTTCTTTTTTTAAATTTATTGGAATAGAGTTATTAAATAAATTAGTAACGTCAAAAAAAAGCTCTGCATTATTTTCAAAATTTTTTTTCATCCACAATACATCGCGACTCTTACTGTAATCACATGATTGCAGCAGTTGTAAAAGTATTAAACCAAGTAATATTTGCATTAAATATTTCATACCTGTTATTTTAAATTTCTCTAAAGGAATGATATTCCTAAATATCGGGCATTGAAGATGGTTCTTCCATCTGACGACCCATGTTCGATACATCGAAAGTCACAATATGACTTGGCAAGAAACATGTCTTATTTGGTTTCATATATGAATTCTATTGTTTCATAGTGTTTCCTATATTCTTTTTTTAATTTTACGACCCTATTATTCTTATCATAAGTAAAGACACATGTATATGAAATAATGGTGTCAGACATGTTTGGCTTATATGTATAACTATATTGAGTAATAAGACAATCCTTGACTATAATTTCAATACTTAACACATAGTCAACACTGGCATCAAGATATGTGTAATACTTATTGATATTTTGTATAGAAATCTTTTTTTGTTCCCCTATTGGCTTTGTAAATGACAAGATTTCGCTTGGGTCATAACTTGATAAAATATCAGCAATAACACATGCATCCTTATATATGACCTCGGGATATTTTAGCTTTATTCCATAATCTGTTAGGCTATTAGATTGATTTAAAAATATCTTTTGACGCGTTTTGTCATCTGTGGACAATTTAATCAATCTACCCTTTTTATTATATACCCCGATTTTTTTCCCGTGTAGAAATAAACTTCTCTCTAACTTATAATCATTACTTAAAATGTTTACAACAGTCTGTGATTTCAATTCCAAACTGTTTAGAATTGAAATCACAGAAAGTATTAATATCGCGCAAAATCTCATTACTAATTTTTATTTAGTTCCTTGCTTTAGGATTTCTGTTCCAAGTTCAATACTTAACATTATGCAATCTTTTGCATAATCATATTATTTTTCACTTACGACGAAGCTTTATATACAAGACCAAAATTATTATCGTATTTATGGCAAACCAAATAAAATTTACAGCAACACCAGTATCGAATATCTGGTAAACCATATTTATGATGGCATCATTATCTATAGTTTCTACCTCGTATTTTATACTAACATACGCATTTACCACAAAGATAGCATAAACAAAAACCATTAGAAATGATATAATCAAGTAAATTATTAACAGTTTTTTCATAAACAATCATCTAATTTATCTGATAATCAATAATCATTACAGAAGAGAATAGTCCTCTTTTATAGTGTCCACAAATGATCACAGATTCTTTTTTGAGTTTCTCTTTAATTGAAATCTCATTTCTAACTGGCAACCAGATTGCTTGACCATCTATTTGAAAAAATATAGACGCTGGAGACCTATAACCTTCAGAAGCTACGTCTTCAACTTGTGACATAAAGTAATTTGCTTCTTCCTTTTCCGTGTATATCACATTTAAGATAAAAAACGATGCAAGAGAAACACAAAATGTCCACCATCCGATAGCATAGGAATTAATTTTGCTTTTAATGAGACATTTTATTCCTACTACGAAAACGACAATGAATAGGATTACGACTACAAAAGTAAAGTCCGAATAACAGATACCATTGTGTGCAGAAAAGTAATATCCTACAAAAAAAATGACACATGGAATCACGAAATTTTTGTAATAGGATTTGTCATTGTTTGTCTTGGCTGTTTCCCTTTTAGCCATATTCTTTCGTTTTCTTTTCATTCCTTTCTTCTTAACGACTGCAAAGGTACAAAAAATATATGAAACGCAAATAACCTCTTAACCTTACTTGTTTTTATTCAGTTAGTTATGACAAAAATGGCAATCTAAATTTTTTTGAAAATTAGAAGTACCGTAGGGGGTACGAGAACTCTAGGGTAATCCCACCACCGCTCGTGTTAAAGGATTTAACGATACGTGATAAGTTGCTGTACGTAAAGAGACATACCCTGCTGAATAGTTACAAATGTATCCAACAAGAAATATCATTGCTATGATAGAAATGACATTTGGAATTATTTTTGAACAGTTACTTATTATGTCAACGCAATTGCAACTTTACATACTACGCTTAACTATAAAATAATCAGTTACACTTTTGTCTATATTCCAGAAAGAAATGCCCATTTTTTTCAAATAATGCAAAAGGATTTCTTTGTTGAGACGTTCTCGAATTTTTCTGTTTTTGTAAAATTCGATTTCTTCAATGCTATTAATTGGTCCCTTTGCATAAAATTGCCATCTGTCTTCTTTGTAATTCAGCACATCTCTAGTTATTCCTTGTTTTGAAGAATGATGAAACAGAAAAAAAGGAGAGGCATTATCATTGGAAAGGGCAAATTGGTAGAAACTACAATGCAATTTTAACCGAAGTACATTACACAATGTTATTCTTCCATCACCTGAATTTGAAATGAAGAATATCTTATTAGGATAATGTGAAACTTGCCAACAACAAAATACATCATCATGTTTTCCTCCATAAGAAGGGTCTATGAATTCTGATATAATAAAAGGAGTCTTGATAAAATTAGCTTTCCCTTTTTGGAAATCTTGAATAAACACTTCTCTGACAGCTTCTTTAATAGCTGTCAGAGAATCTATTTCAAAAAAGGAAAAATTTATAAAATTAAAATTATTTTCCATGTCCTACTTTAAAGAATTTATTTCTAGCATTTGGATCATTACTTGCGGTCTTGTTGTCCGCACCTGTATATGTACCAGTTGCGCTGACAAGACGATAGAGAGCATCATATGTATAGGTATGCGCCATTTGTCCGCCAGCCTTGCCACTCTGTGGAACTGACGCACCGTTTACAACACTGAGCACATTGCTCACCGCATCGTAAGTGTAGGCGTTATCCATGATGGTGTTTCCACCACTGTTTACCGTGAGGTTCTGCAATCTGCGACGCTGTGGGTCGTAGGTGTAGAACGTCTCAGCACCATTACAGTACTTCAAGTATGTGCGCTGCTCGAACTTGTCATAGCCAATCTTGCTTACATAATCGTAGCCGTAAGACTTATAGCCATGCACCTTTTCAAGCTGACGGCCGAGATTGTAAGAGTAAGTAATCTTCTCCTCATCAGGATAAATCATCTCCAACAGACGATTGTGGCTGTCGTAAGTCCATTGCGTCACATAAGTTGCAATCGCCTGGTTAGGCACAATCATCGTGCGGCGGGTCTTTGTGACTTCACCCATCTTGCCATAGAAATACTCAATGGCACCCGTTCCGTCCTCGCGGAGCATCAATCTACCGATACGGTTCTGAGAGGCGTTGCTATATGAATATAAATAGCACCTGTTTTTTAGTGTATCTCAAAAATCTAATTCAAAGCATCTACTTAACCCCTTGTTCTTTTAAAAAATCAATAATTAGTGTTTTGTATTTATACTTATCTGTATAAAAATCAGATTCATCTTCTTTTAATACATCCATTAAAAACATTGGTTTCCCTTTATCTCCGGGAACACTATTTTCTATTGGTATAGAATAATCATATCGGTGAAAAATAGGTAAGTTATAATTCGCTCCATTTTGCAATAGATAATAAGCTACTTTATAATTGTCTGTCATTACAGATTCACTCAACGCTGATTGACCAAATTCGTTTTGGTAATTTACATCAGCCCCATTCGACACTAAAAATCTAACCAAATCTAAATTCCCAGTTTTGGAAGCCGCCATTAAAGGCGTAAGTCGTGTACTATTCTCTTGCCTCCTTTTTCCTGTTTCAATATCATTTATATTAGCACCATACTCAATTAGTATTTTGGTAAAAATAATGTTGTAGTATTTAGAAGAACAAGCTTCAATAAGAGGTGATGTGCCATCAAATGTGTTATGTGTATTAACAGCTGCTCCTTTCTTTAGTAATGCCTTAAATGGTTTTAATTGTTGATTTATAATCGTTAACATTAAAAGAGTATTACCATATTTGGATTCTTGATAATTGATTATTTGCGGATTTTCAGAAATAATCTTATCAAAATTATCCATGTCCTCTTCTTGCACAGCTTTGGCTAATTCCCAAGCTGGTGTATTTTGAAAAAGGCGATAATCTATATTAGATAGTTCTGAACTATCTACAGATTTTTCCCTGCTATTATTTGAACAAGAAAATAGTAAACAGGAGAAGACTAATTGTATAATCATTGCTTTCATTACTACTCGATTTGTAAATAAACGGTGTTATGATTTACTACAAAAACTGTGCTAGCAAAGTTGTTTTTTTATTTAATCTTTGCCAACACAGTTTGATTTAAATGTTCTTATTTCTTATACTCATCAGGATTAACACCAAAATTTTTAATAATCTTATCTATACTGTGACCATTATAAACAGATGGAAAATCAGTCGGTACTAGATAATGTCTCTTGCCATTTTCTTTAGGGATAGAGATCTTATCTTGAATAATATTCAAAGGATCCGTATACATAATATAGGCATCTATATTTCTTTCAGATTTGAAAGGAGTAAGCCATGACCTTTCTTTGATTTTCGTTATGTCTGTCATATTTATATTCATTATCAAAATCACAATTTGTGACCTTAAACGTGTTGTTACTTATTATTGTATGCAAAGGTAGTGCTTTTAGCCTTTAAGCCACTATTGCACAACCCCTTTCTTTGAAAAGAACGTAAAATTAATAGTTTTATTGCTGTGATTGTAATTTTATTAACATAAAGCTCTAAAGCAGCCAAAGGAGGGCAAGAGCAAGGAAGCTGTGGAGACCAACAAGGACATCGAGCAGTTGTTGCTTTCCATCCAAAAGGCTTTCGATGTGCTTGTGGAAAAGAGAACGGACTTACCTATTCCTACCATTCGGGACGACACTCGTTCGCCAGCCTCATTACGCTGTAGGCAGGTGTGCCAATGGAGACCATCTGCAAGATGCTCGGTCACAAGGATGTGAAGGTGATGCGGTATGCGAGAGTGACCCAAAAGAAAGCGCATCCTTCGTTTCGACAAGATTAAGACCAACGGCATTCGCATCGTCTTCGACAGTGCAAGGGCTTGTCCTTGCATCAACAAAGTTTCTGCATAATAACTTTCATTAAACTCTCAACTATTCATTCGTGTCCGTGATGCCACTTGTTTGACATTGCGAACACATTTTCTTTTATGATGGCTATGAAAAAGAAAATGGCAATTATAGCAGTTTTGGTTATTGCATTTGTTACATCTTATATGTTCTGCGGTACAGAACAAGATGATGTAGGTGTTGATTTAATAAAAATTGACGAATATACAGTAGTTTTAGAAAATAGAGTCAGCTTGGATTCTATTGCTGGAACATATTGCGGTGTGTTACCGACTGATGTTGAGACAACTCTCACTTTAAATGCTGACGGTACCTACTTGTTGATACGTACATTCAAAGAAAAGCAGAACGAGCGGGAAAGGTTAAGAGGTACCTTCCAAGTGCTTGACGGTAATATATTGATGCTTGTGCATCCTTTGAGTGGGGACAATTTTTCCATAAGGTGATTGATACAAACTTCATTATTCTTATAGACTCGTTTGGCAATGAAACTAAAAAAGAGGATGGAAAGAACTATATTCTGAATAAGAAAGTATGGAGAGTGTAAAATAAACTGTGTTGGACTATAATTGTTATAGCTTGACACTGTTTTACACTCTCTTCCATTTAGACATTTCTAATATGATGAAATGCTCTATTTGGGCGACTTTTCTCCACTATTTATATCGGTTGAGGATATATTTTTGCAAATATGACCTACAATATACTCTATCGGAGTAAAAAGCTCAATATCATTGTTTTTAACTAAACCTTCTATTGAAGATTTTACAAATTCCCAAAGCCTGGATGCCTCATATTCTTCATAGGGAGGTTTCAATTTTTAATTATTTCATTTTCTGTTTCAATGACGATATTGACCTATCAAATAAGGCGACATTTATTTTCGACACATTATAATAGCCTACACTTATATCTTTCAATAGAATATCCTTCCACATTAATTGATTTTCTTGAATTCCCTTTAATTTAATTGTATCTGGTTTTATAGAAATTTTGTTCTTTGTAAGAAGCTCGTTAATTTCTTTAATTAGTTTTGTGTTTTGAAAACGAAGATTATATATACTATCCCCTAAAAGACTTATATTTCGTTCATTTTTACAATAAAAGAAACCACTTAAATAGATACATGAAGAATCTTGATATCTAAACAAATATTCGATTTCTTCTGTTGTATAGTTGATTGACAACATGTATCCTTTAGGTACACAGAGTTCGAAAGTTTTATTATTTAATTGTAACTTGACTTTTTTGAGTTTCTCCTTAGGCAAATTATAATTTGCAATTGCAGAAAATGTTACTAATAATAAAAATAATAATAATGTAAACTTTATTTTCATCTGTTCTATATTTATGATTCTGCGTAATGCTCAATATTCGCAGCATCAAGCAACTTCGATATAATGAGGTCTGTTGTCTTTTCTGTCGTTTTACACAATAAATAATAAGTATTTACCACAGTGCAACCTTGCCTGCTATTCCCAAGTCAATAGTTGCAGTAACTACACCCAATGCCTTAAACACTTTTCTCATTGTTGGAATAGTTATGCTATAACCTCTTTCCAATCGAGAAATCTGCGCTCTTTTCACTCCGATACGCTCACCAAGTTGTTCTTGTGTTAAGTTCTGTTCTATGCGAGCTTTTTTGATAGCTTCGCCCAGTCTGTAAGCATGCAATGCTTCGTCCACATCACTTTCGAAAGCGTCACGTTTTGGAGTGCCAACTTTACCGAAATGCTTGTCAAGCACATCGTCCAACGGAGTAAGATTCATTTGTGCCATAATTACTTGTTTTTGAAATATTCTTTTCTGATAGCTTCTGCTTTCGCAATCTCTTTGCTTGGTGTCTTCTGGGTTTTCTTAATGATGCCGTGAGTGGCAATCACCAATGTCTCTTGTATACAAAGGTAAGGATAATGTTTCATAAATAAGAAACACTACGAGGGGAAAGACATAATGAAGCCTTTTTTTAACATTTACGGAAAAGATAATTGCGTATAAGAAACTTGCTTCCTAAACCTTTGCCAAAAGAAAAGAGTTGCTTGACAAGCAAACGTATGAATTTTGTAGAAGTTGAAACTATTGCCAAATCATTATCTAAATACAGATAATAAGCTCATAAACAGCTTATTTTAAGCTGTTCAGAACAAATTAGCATGATTTTTTCAAAAAATTCAAGTTGGGGTTTGGGGATGAATTTCATTTTTAGCGTCATATAAATACAGGGTTTCGTTTAATGTTCACCGCAAAGATACACCATGTAAAGGTAGCAAGTGCTACCGTTTATGGTAACACCTGCAAAAAAATATTACGCATAATTTTGCTGTGTAAAGCCTGAAAAAAGAATACGGTAAGTAAAATTAAACATTGCGATGGTTCAAAGTAATCATCGCAATGTTTTGTCTTAACCATCGCAATGAATGGTTTGAATCATCACTGTGTTTTCTTACATCACTCAGAATATGCTGTAGAGGGGGTGTTACGTGATTTTTCTTACTCAAAAAATGGCACGATAAATACCCGAATGTTGTATGAGGCAATTGGTGTAAGTACAAGGACTATCTTATACCTCATAGACACCAATAATTGACTATGATTATGATTTAAATTTACAAATCAAGAAACCGAAGTATATCTTCAGGCTTGTCGGCTATGAAGTCAGGATGATAAGCCTCTAACTCTGTGCGAGGACGGAAACCCCAACTCACACCGATGGTAGTAACCTTGGCGTTGATGCCTGTCTGCATATCTACGCACGAATCGCCCAAATATACCACCTTGTCTTTCTCTACATCCGATTTAGCTACTATTTCGTTAATGACGCTTGGGTCGGGTTTGGTAGGCACACCTTCGCGCTGTCCCAATATCTGAGTGAATGAAATCTGCGGAAAATACTGCTTGATAAGTTTATAGGTAGCCTCTTGATACTTGTTTGAAGCTACGGCTATCATCATGCCTCTGCTCTGCATCTTCTCTAAGACATCGGCTATGCCATCGTAAGGACGGCTCTTATCGGCATTATGCTCATTGTAGTAGGGCACGAATAAAGAACGGATTTTAAGGATGTTCTCTTCGCTTCTTTCACCTTCGGGTAGTGCTCTTTCGAATAACTTATTTATTCCGTTTCCTACAAAAAAACGGTACTCATCAGTACTATGTGTAGGATATCCGCATTCTTTCAATGCGTAGTTAGTAGCTCCGGCCAAATCTGCTATAGTGTTTAGTAGCGTACCATCGAGGTCGAATATGGCAAGTCTTTTCATGTTGTTTTTGGTTTTCTTATTCAATGTGCAAAGATAGTGCAAAATGAATATATAACAATCAGGCTTGCAGGTTTGTTATGTTGAATTGCAATCCATTTTATGATAAGATAGAGAATAATACTGATAAGTTTCATTTTGTATTTAACATGTATGCTTATGGTTTCATTTATGTATGCTTTATGACGTTTATACTTTTATTTCTTGCGTGAATTAATATTTTTTAATAATATTGCATTGCAATGAAGAATTAAGATAGAATTAATGAAAGAATGACACCAAATGGTATAAAAGATATAGAAGATGTTACAGCGGAAACATTGAAAACGCAAAAAGGTTTCGATTTGTTTTTTCGGACCAATTATGCCATGTTTGTTTCATTTGCACGTAAATATTGTCTCAGTACAGAAGAAGCACAAGATATAGTGCAGGATGTGCTGACTGCTTTTTGGCAACAGCGTAATGATTTTGAGTCGGTTATCGCTGCAAAAGCATTTTGCTATCGTGCTATATCAAATCATTGCCTGAATTTTCTGAAACACGAAGACATAAAGAATCGCTACGCTGAAAATCAGATGCAGAAAATGCAGAGCGAAGAATTTATCCAAGCCAATATAATCCGTCAGGAGGTGGCTTGTCTTGTTCGTCGTAAAATAAACACACTTTCAGCACGTGAGCGTGAAATCGTTTTGATGGCACTTCGTGATATGTCGAATAAAGAGATAGCCGAAAAATTGTCAATATCGGTGGCTACCGTTAAAACTCACAAGATGCATGCGTATGCCCAATTGCGTGCTCAATTAGACGAATTGAGATTTTTACTGTTTATTTTATAAAAAATAGCTTTTTTACTCATACTACTTTTCGTTTCGATTGTTTCTTTTATAAAACAAGATTAAATCTGTGTTAATGGAAGAACGAAAATTACAGGAAAGTATCAGTGCGGCGAAGGATTTAGCCGATAAGATAATTACGTCTATAGAAAGTGATGATTTGTGTAATGAAACTTGCACTCCTCCAAATGACATCATTGAAGATATCGACTTTCAGAATTCAGTGGATGTAGAAAAGGCGTTGCACCGTGTTCATTCTCGGATAGACGGAAGCAGAGGCAAGCGTATTCCTTTTAGAATTTATGGTGCCGTGGCTTCAGTATTGTTGGTATTGGGCGTTTCTGCTGGATGGATGTTGTGGCGGCATCATGAAAGGGCCGCTATAGAATGGGCTTTTGCGCAGCCCGGAATTGAAAAGGCATCTGTGGTGACTGCCGACTGTAAAGTGATAGAGTTGGAAGAGAATCATTTAGAGGTGTCGGGCGACCGCTTGGTCAATACAACCGGCGACGGAAAGAAGAAGCTTTCTATTATAGTAGATAAAGTTCCGGAGTTTAATAAATTGGTGGTTCCGGCAGGTGGTGAGCATAACTTGGCATTGGAAGACGGAACAACAGTGATGGTTAACTCGGAATCTACATTATTATTTCCTACTCATTTTACAGGAGGAAAACGTGTGGTCCGTTTGGAAGGAGAAGCGTTTTTTCAAGTCAAGTCAAATCCTGATGAACCTTTTATTGTTCAGTTGAATGGCATTAGTATAGAGGTTACAGGAACTTCTTTTAATGTGCATGCTTATCCTGATGAAGATGTGATAAACGTGGCGTTAGTAAATGGTCATGTCAATATTTTAAATAGTGCAGGGACTTCAATTGTTTCTATGGAGCCGGGTGAACTGTTTACTTATCAGAAAGAAGATGGACTGTTCGAGAATAAGAAGGTAGATCTAGAACCTTTGATCAGTTGGAAAGATGACATTTTTGTTTTTCGTGATGAAGAGATTGGAGATATTATACAGACACTGTCTCGTTGGTATAATGTTTCTATTCAGCTTGATGATAATATTCGGAACACTCGGTATACAGGAATCTTGTCGCGTAAGCAGTCGCTGATAGAAACGCTTGACGCACTCCGTATGACAGGTGAATTAGACTTTCATATCCATCATAATAAAAAGGTGGATTTACTGGAAAAGAAATAAATATAAGTTTAACCATAAAATCAAAGAACAGAATGAGCGTGAAATTCACTTCAAAAGGGCTGTCTATGCTATTGGCATGTACATTGTCCCTGTCGGTTCCGGTGACTGCATATTCACAAGGCAGCCATCAGGTGAGAATTACGATGACGGTAGACAAGCAACCGTTGCAGCAGGTTCTGGAGACGCTGGGCAAAAAGCATGGTTACCAGCTCTTCTATAATGCCTCTTTAGTAAAAGGCATTAAAGTATCGGCTAATTTGAAACAGGCCGATATAAATCAAGTAATGAGCCGTTTGCTTGCCAATACCAATCTGCAGTATTCTATTAAGGGTAAGACTATTGTCATCACTTCTTCTGCCAAGGGTCAGCAGGGTAAGACTTTGCTAAAGGGACGTGTAGTAGACAATATGGGTGTAGGACTGCCTGGAGTGAATATCTATACTAAAGATAGAACACAGTTGGCTGTAACAGATTTAGACGGAAACTTCGCTTTTGCCAAGCCGCTGACTAGAGGTGTGGTGGTAAACTTTACATCGGTAGGTATGAAGTCGCAACGCATTACTTATAATGGTGAAAGTACGCTTAAAATAGTGATGGTAGAAGACGTGAACGAGCTGGAAGACGTGGTTGTAACAGGTGTGGTAAATAAGATGAAGAATAGTTTTACCGGTTCGGCAGCTACATTTACCGGAGCGCAACTGAAAGGTGTAGGAACTCAGAACGCTATTGCCAGCTTGAAGACATTGGATCCTTCGTTCAATGTGCTCGACAGTGAGTTCGGTTCCGACCCTAACCGTATGCCGGATATTGAGATTCGTGGAAAGTCTAGTTTAATAAGTACTCGTGACGAATTGGCTGAAGACCCCAATCAGCCGTTGTTTATCCTTGATGGTTTTGAGTCATCGCTTGAGGCTATCTATAATCTGGATATGAACCGTATAGCTTCTATTACTATTTTGAAAGATGCGGCATCTACGGCCATTTATGGTTCGAAAGCATCGAATGGTGTTGTAGTTGTAGAGACCATTAAGCCGAAATCAGGCCGCCTGCATCTTACATATAATGGTTCGGCCAACGTACAGTGGGCGGATTTGACCAGTTATAACTTGATGAATTCGGCCGAGAAGCTGGAGTTTGAAAAGTTGGTAGGACGGTACAGTAATTTCAGTAACACTGAACAGGAATTACGTCTGATGCAATCGTATAACCAAAAATTGTCAGACATCGCCCGTGGCGTAGATACCTATTGGTTGTCAGAGCCGCTTCGCACAGGCTTGAATCATCGTCATTCGGTATATGCCGAAGGTGGCGAAGGTGCTTTCATGTTCGGTTTAGGATTCTCTTATAATGGGGTGACAGGTATTATGAAAGATTCTAAACGTGATAACATCAGTGGAAACATCGATTTGACATATCGTCTGAACAAACTTCAGTTCAGCAATAAGTTCTCTCTTGACAATACCGATAGCCAGAACCCTATGGTGAGCTTCTCTGAATATGCAAAGGCGAATCCTTATTATATGAAATATAATGAAGACGGTGGTGTGGATAGATGGTTGGAATATACCGATGATATAAAAGCGTCTAACCCACTGTATGACGCATCGCTGAATAGTTACAGCAAGAGTGGCGGATTCTCTTTATCGGATAAGTTTATAGCAGAATACACTCCTATACATGAAATGAAGATTCGCGCACGTTTTGGTATTACTCATACTAATAGTGAGTCTAAGAATTTCTACTCACCGCGTTCTACTGCATATTATGAAACGGAGTATACAAAGCGCGGTTCGTACAGTTGGGGACAGACCAAGACTAACAAGTATGAAGGTGAATTGACACTGACTTATGCTAAGGTTCTTAAGGATGTTCATATGTTCAATCTTGCGTTAGGAGGCTATCTGTCGCAAACTAATAGTACATATAACGGTTATTCGGCTGTAGGATTCCCTATGGGCGATTATGATTTGCCTTCATTCGCCAACGGATATCCTGAGGGAGGAAAACCTGGCTACAGCGAAAATATAAGTCGTTCGGTAAGTGGTTATGCCATAGGTAGCTACTCTTATGATAATCGCTACCTGCTCGATTTCAGTTACCGTGTAAACGGTTCGTCTGTATTCGGACGCAATAAGCATTATATAGGTACATGGGCAGTCGGTTTGGCATGGAATATCCATAATGAAAAGTTCATCAAGGATAATATTGACGGTATTTCATATCTTAAACTGCGTGCTTCTATCGGTAATCCAGGTAATCAGAATTTTTCTTCTTCGGCCACACTTACTACATTCCGCTATAATTTCAACTCTTTCAATTATTTCGGTATGAGTACTTCGATGGCGCAGTTGGGTAATCCTAATTTGGAGTGGCAGACTACTATCGACCGTAATATCGGTTTTGATATCACCATTCTTAATGATAGATTGAAATTGGTAGGAGACTATTATTATAAAACAACAGACCCGTTACTTATTACTATTGATATGCCGGCCTCTTCGGGTGCTACAAACAATCAGATTTATAAGAACTTCGGTAAGCAGACCTCAAAAGGATTTACCGGACAGGCTACTTATTACATTATCCGTCAGATAAAGAACCGTTTGTGGTGGAATGTACGTGGAACGTTGCGTACAGGAAAAACAGAATTGTCTGGCATCGGCAATCAGCTTGAATCGTTCAACTCGAAAGAGCGTGAAGGCGATAATCGTTCTACCAAGCGTTATTACGATGGTGCCAGCACGGATGATATCTGGGTAGTGCGTTCTGCTGGTATTGACCCTGCTACCGGACGTGAAATATTCATCAAGAAGAACGGTGAACTGACTTACGACTTCTCTTATGATGACGAAGTGATAGTAGGCAATAGCCGCCCTACAATAGAAGGTGTGCTTGGAACTTCATTCTCATGGAAAGGTTTGTCTGTAAGTGCCGATTTCCGTTATCGTGTGGGCGGTTATTCATTTAACTCTGTTTTGTTCAATAAGGTAGAGAATATCAGTACAAGTTCATTGATATACAATCAAGATAAACGAGCATTGTATGACCGTTGGCAGAAACCAGGCGATCAGGCTCAATTTAAGGATATAGCTAACTCTGTATCTACTCCGATGTCATCTCGTTTTGTACAAAGAGACAATTCATGGTCTTTGGAATCACTTCGTATAGGATACGAGTTCTCTCCTGAATTGGCACATCGTTTCGGCATGAGTTCAATTCGCTTCAATGCCTACATGAACGATATTTTCCGTTTGACAACGATTAAGCAAGAACGTGGTACATCATATCCGTATGCTCGTAGCGTATCGTTTGCACTCTCATTAACCCTTTAAAAATGTATAACTATGAAACTGAATAAATATATTATAACATTATCGGTTGTACTTTGCGGCTTGCTAAGCGGATGTACTGATTGGCTTGACACACAGCCTAACGACAAGCAAAGCGAAGAACAGCAGTTCTCTACGAAAGATGGATATTATGCAGCTGTGAACGGAGTTTATAACCGTATGTCGAGCTCTTCACTTTACGGAAAGACTTTAACCTATGGAGACCTTGATATACTTGGACAGTATTACGTTGTAGAACAGAGTAATCAGGGTAGTTATTATAAATATCTGCGTGCTCTTACTAATTGGGATTATACAGAAGAAGGTGTAGAAGCGGTATTGAGTTCTACGTGGAATGCGGCATACTCTACTATTATGAACATTAACGTGGTTTTGGAAAATATAGAAAAGGAAGCCTCGGGTGGAAATGTTCTTTCTAATAAAGAATACAGAATGCTGAAAGGTGAAATGTTGGCTGCGCGTGCTATGATTCATTTTGATCTGCTTCGCTGGTTTGGTCTTATTTATAGTAAGAATTCCGAAGGTAGAGGTATTCCTTATAACGATACAACTAATCCGCAGATTCTATCAATATTGAATGCTAAAACAGTGCTTAATGATTATATATTGCGCGATTTGAAAGCGGCAGAAAATCTATTGGCCGATTCTGACCCTGTAGTTACCGAAGGTCCTCGTGCTGAATATGACGAGGTGAATCTCGATAACTCTATGCGTTATCGTCAGTTGCGTCTTAATTACTATGCTACAGTATTGCTTACGGCACGTGCATATCTGTGGGGTGACGATATTGATAATGCGTTGGCTGAGGCTCAGAAACTTACGGATGATCCTAAAGTGGATGGATTCTTTCCATCGGTAGATAAAGCGAAATTGCTTGGCAACTATAACGATCCAGACCGTATGTTCTCCACAGAAGTATTGTTTGGTTATTATAATAAGGACCGTGGTTTGATATATGATAATACGTTCGGTGGTGGAAATACAGGTACAGCTCTGTTGATACCTCGTTCGGGATACGTTGACGCAAAGTTGTTCAGCGGTTACGATGCTGAAGATATCCGTTATAAATCGCAGTGGGAATTGGGAGAAACCCTTGACGGTCAGTCTTCACTGAAGCTTACTAAGTTTAAAGAGATAAATGATGCAGGCAAGAGCGAAGCGGAAAACAATAAAGAAGACGAAACAGGTGTTCTGCAGGTTCAGAAGTTTTATGGAACCCTTTGCTCTCTGATAAAGTTGAGTGAAGCATATTATATTGCGGCAGAGGTTATGATGAGAAAAGGCGATTTGGCTAATGCCTGGAAGTATCTGGATACTGTACGTGGTAACCGCGGATTGGGTGCTTACGGGCCGTCTACCAACGAAAAGAATTTCTGGAAGTTCCTTACTCTCGATTATATTCGTGAGTTTGTGGGTGAAGGTCAGAAATTCTTCTATTTCAAACGTAGGAATATGGGATTTGACAATGACTACAACGGACGTAAGGAAATAGCTGTGATGGTAAGTGCTGGATTCCCTCCGTTTGTACCTCCTACTTATAGCTATGAAGACAAGGCTACTGATGCGGAGAAAGAGAAACGTTTTATTGCGCCGTTGCCAGAGAGTGAACTGAATAACCGTTAACTTAAAAACTGAATTGAAATGAAAAATAAATGGATATTATCAATATTGGCTTTTTCAAGCATGTTTGTTGCGTGCAAGAAAGAGACTATCGACCTATACGAAATGGACGATGCGAAGATTTATTTTCAGATGCAGTCGTATTCATCATCTAATGGTGCTGTAGGATATTCTAATTCAACTACTTATTCATTTGTAGGTGTAAACCAGAAGGTGGAAGGTCTTACTTTTAGGGCTACAGTTCAACTTATGGGTAAAGTGGTAGATTATGACCGTGCGTGTAAAATCACTATCGATGCCGATAGTACAACCATGGTTCAAGGTGTAGATTATGAGATAGACCTTGATACATTGAAGATAAGAGCAGGACGTAACTCGGCTTCTTTTGGAGTGCGCTTTTTGCGTAGTGCGAACATAAAAGAAAAGATTCAGGTGCTCTGCCTTAAGTTGGAGCCGAATGAAAACTTCCAGGTGCTCGATACTTATCGTTCTACAAACGTGTGGTCTAATACTACCGCAAAGAATATGGACGGTTCTAGATTCGCGTTTTTTATGAGTGAAATTTATAAGCAACCTAGTAGATGGAGTCAGGTAGACGCTAATACTTTCTTTGGTAAGTGGACGGCTACCAAGTATGTATTTATAAATGACTTCTTTAGTTTCACTACGGATGATTGGGAATGGTCTACTGGTAGAATCAGCAAGGGACGTATGCCTTTCTATGCCCGTGAGCTACAGAAAGAATTACAGAAGCGTGCAGATGCAGGAAATCCGTTGTATGAAGACGACGGTAGTTATATGCAACTTGGCGATGGCTATAAGGTGACTTATGACAATGTAACAGAAAAATCTAATTAAACAGACTGAAAGATGAAAAAGACAATATTAAAGCTGATGCCCGTTGTGGGTATGTGTGCGGCTATTTCTTTTACTTCTTGCTCTAAGGATAAAGGAAACTACACTTACAGTGACAAGAATATAATAACCATCGAGAATATACCGGCATTGACTTCTGTATTAGCAAATGCTGAATATGTAGATTTGAAACCGGTTATTACATCTTCTATTGATGGAGACGTGAAAGCCGATGATGCGAACTATTCTTTTACGTATATGCGAAAGAATTCGGAAGGTAAATGGGTGCAGTTGGGCAGCGAAAAGGACTTGCATATACTGGCGGAGATGAGTGCAGGTACAAATAATTGCTATTTTGCCGTAACCGATAATCGTACTGGGGTGCAAACCATCTATCCGTTTGATGTACGTGCTACCACTATTACTTCCGAGGGTTGGCTGGTGCTTTGTAACGAAGGTGCGGAAGAGAAAGTACGCATGGATATGTTGTCGCAGATTTCGTTAAATCGTATTACTCCGGCATATAATGTGTTGCCTACGGATGAGGTGAATCCTATGTATCATGCTACTAAAATAGGATATGTAAGAACTTATGGTGGATTCAGTAATATATTTATGTTTTCTGAAACCGATTCTTATGTAGTACCTACAGCCGATTCTTATGCTTATGGTGAATTAGGTAGGCTTACGCAAGCATACGAGTTTAAGGCTAATCAGTTCTTGACTAACACAAACGATCATGTAGTTAATCATGTAACATTGCCTTATCAGGCATTCGGACGTCCTAATGCGGCTATCTGTGTGTCTAAAGAAGGAAATGCTTATGCTTATAACTATAAGTCGACTAACATGTCTGCAGCTTTTGAGTATCCTATAAATACTTCAACTCGTGGTGGAAATCCGGAGTACAAGGTCTCTCCTTGTATCGGGGCCACAGAGCTTCGTTTTGATGGTATAAGTACAAGTTATGCATGTGCCTTGCTTTATGATGTAGACAACAAACGCTTTATTGGTTGGAGTAGTAATGGAGCTGCTAATGATGACCCCGCTGGCATTACTCAGAAGTGTGCTCCTATTACAGACCCTACAGACGGAAAGAAGTTCAGTTTTCAAACAGGCATGGATTTAGTTTGTATGCTTAATACAGCTCAGTCGTCAGGAACTGTATACTGTATTATGCAAGATGGCAGCAAACGTCATGTGTACGCTATCAGTGTGCTTACGGATGAGTTTAAGCAACTTGATGCGTTCTTGAACATAGACGCTCCTGATTTTGATAAGGCTACTTGCTTTGCGGCAAGTTCTCAGTACGCAGTGATTTATTATGCGTATAAGAATAAGTTGTACTCTTATAACTTGGCTACCAAGGCTTCTGCGGAATTAGATCTTGATTCGAAAGAAGAGGTTACAATGCTGAAGTTTAATAGATATGATGATCCTTGGGGTACGGGTTCTGGCATTAAACAGAGTTTCTTGGGTAAGCTTGATGAGGCTACTCGCCAAATTTATCTTGACAGACAGAATGAGTTGATAGTAGGCTCTTATGATTCTTCTGCTTCGGACGGCAATGGAGGTATATTGCGATTCTATACAGTAGGCGATGGCGGACAGAATCTTGCTCTGAAGAAAGACCAAGCTAACGATGCGGAACGTGTTTGGGAATTCAAGGATTTTGCACGGATTGTTGATGTGCGTTATAAGGAAGTGAAATAATATTATAGTGCGTATGCGTAATATTACTTCTAAGATATTAGTGGTGGTACTGTTTTGTACCGCCACTTTTTCTGGTTTATATGCACAGGGTATAGCTTTTAATCATGATTCATTTAGTGCAGCGGTAAAAGCTGCGGCACAAGAGCGAAAACTTGTATTCATGGATTGTTATACATCGTGGTGTGGACCGTGTAAAATGCTGGCTCGTGATGTTTTTACCAACGATACGGTTGGCGATTTCTTTAATAAGCATTTTGTTTGTGTTAAGGTAGATATGGAGAAAGAAGACGGACCAGAACTGGCTCGTAGATTTCAAGTAAGGGCGTACCCTACACTTCTTTTCATTAATTCTGATGATATGAATGTGGCTTATCGTTTAACTGGAGGCCGCCGTGGTACGCAATGGTTGGTAGAGGCAGGAGAAAAGGCTCTCGACCCATCATCAAATCTGATAGGATTAGCTGAAGCGTATGCTAAGAACAAGCAAGATACAGTGCTTGTTGCCAAGTATTTGTCTTGTCTTTCAGAGACTTCTTCTTCTGTTCTGTTGGATAGTGTACTTTCCGAATACTTACAGAATGCAACTGTTGTCAATAAGTGTTCTGAGGCTACTTGGAAGATGTTGGAGCGTTATGTTAAAGATCCGTATTCTTCATGGTTTGAATATCTTTATAGTCACGCTTCTGATTTTGCAGCTGTGGTAGGGCAGGAAAGAGTAGGCAAGAAGTTGTTTGATACGTACTATTATGCTGTTATGGGATTTATAAAGCGGAAACGTATTCCTGAAAAACAATTTCCACGTAGTCGGTTTGATAAATTATTCGCTTTGCTTAAAGATTATAAAGGAAGGGATGCCGATTTTTTCCGTGCGGAAATGACAATGGTAGAATGTGTGCAGTGTTCTGATTATAAGCGTATGATGGATGAACTTGATGAATGTGAGCGGCGAGGTATTCTTTCTTCTGCTGAAACTCGATTCTATTTTGTGTGGCTTAACTTGACGTATCTGTGTGAGTCGGATGATGCATCGATAATAAGTAGAGGATTGAAATGGGCTGAAACAATTCATCCTTTAATGTCAGGCGATCAAATGGAGAAAGCGTGGCAATCTATGGTGCAGAAGTTGAAAAATGCCAAGATTCGAAAATAAGATTATACAACCGCCGGCATAAAAAATAAGCCTCGTAGGTCAGAGCTATGCTCTTTTCTACGAGGCTTTTATTTCAGTATGGATTCGTAATTATCCTAAGAATGAGATAAGTACACCGGCAGCTACAGCCGAGCCGATAACGCCCGAAATGTTGCTGGCCATACAGTACTGCAATACGTGGTTCTTTGAATCGTATTTCAATGCTATCTCATTGGCTACACGGCTTGCCATAGGCACGGCACTAAGACCGCAGGCACCGATAAGCGGATTAATTTTCTTCTTGGTGAAGAGGTTGAACAGCTTCACGAAGAGGATACCGCCAGAGATTGACAATGCGAAAGCAAGGAAACCGCCGATTACGATACCGATAGTAGTCCAGTTCAAGAATGCGTCGATGGTCATGGTAGCACCTACTGAGATGCCCAAGAAGATGGTAGCCGCATTCATGATGCTGTTTGACGCAGCGTCGAACAGACGAGAGGTGTTGCTACCGATTTCCTTAACCAAGTTACCGAACATAAGCATACCTACCAAAGGCACTGCCGACGGAACGAACAAGGCTACTACTGTAGTGGTTACGATAGGGAAAAGAATCTTAAGCACGCGCAAGTTCTTGATTTCAACTTTCGACGGATATTTCTTTTCCTGTTCCTTCATGTTGATAGACAACTCTTTCTTTGAGCACCATATACGTACCACCAAAGGTATGATAACAGGCACCAAAGCCATGTAAGAGTAAGCTGCGATGGCGATAGGGCCTAACAAATGAGGAGCCAGCTTGATAGTGGTAAAGATGGCGGTAGGACCGTCGGCACCACCAATGATACCAAGTGACGCGGCTTCCTTAGGAGTGAATCCCATAAGGATGGCAACCAACAATACGGTGAAGATACCCAGCTGGGCAGCGGCACCGAAAATAGACAGACGCAGATTTCTAAGCATCGGACCGAAGTCGGTCAATGCGCCTACACCCATAAAGATGATAGGAGGCAAGAATCCAGTCTTGATAAGCATATAGTAAATGAAGTTCATCAAGCCAAGGTCGTGCGCTATTTCGTGCAGCGGCATTTCCCAGATGTTCTTCATTACCCCATTAACCATCACCATACCGTTTTCGTCGGCCTGGATAACTCCCATATCACCACCGGGGAAGTTGGCGAGCAATACGCCGAAAGCGATAGGTACAAGCAACAGAGGCTCGTATTGCTTTTTGATTCCCAAGTACAGTAACACGAAAGCGATGGCATACATGATGAGGAACCGCGGGTCTTCGGCAATGTTGCTGAAGGCGGTCATATCATACAGTCGTTCTAATATATCTTCCATTATAATATTTTCATTAATACGTCATCTTCTGATACGGCATCGCCAGAGTTTACACAAATGGCAGTGACGGTTCCGCTAAATTCGGCACGGATTGCGTTAAAGGTCTTCATTGCTTCTACGTAGCACAATACATCGCCCTGGTTTACTTTCTGACCTACCTTCACGGCTGGGTCGCCTGCTTGTTTAACCAAAAAGAACTTACCTTCGAGCGGAGAAAGTACGTCTTTACCTTCGCCACCGGCAGCTGGTGCGGCTGCTGCAGGAGTTGCGCCTTGTGCAGCGTTAAGGGTAGCAGGGTTAACGTCGCCAAATGCTACAGTTACACGATACGGCTGTCCGTTAACATCTACTGTAAGTACCTTGGTAGGTTCGTTAGCCATGTGAACTTCTTCTTTAACTTCACGGCGTTTCTTCACGTCTTCAAGGAAGTCGGCCTTAGCTTTACCGCTCTTGTATGCTTCGTACTGTTCTGGGTGCATCGCATATTCAAACAGCTCTTCGTCATCTTGTCCGGTTTCCCATTTCTTTTCCCACATCATCTGGCGGTATTTTTCCAACTGGTCGGGGAAGTTGTCTTGCGGATTTCCGGTAAAGAACTTACGTCCTTCGCGTTCTGCTTTCTCTACGATTTCTGGAGCCAATTCGCCCGGCAGTTTACCTGCCTTGCCCAGAATCATATCCCAAATGTTGTCGGCTATGATACCCCAGCGTTCTTTGCCCTTTTCCATCTGGATAACGTTCATCATGGCAAGGTTTTTAACGTACTGGCTGAACGGAGTTACCAAGCAAGGATAACCTACGCGTGGCCATACGTATGCTACTTCATCGAACAACTTGATAAGCAGTTCGTCTTGAGTCATGAACGGCTGGTTACGTTTTGCCTTATATTTGTTGATTGATTCCAAGTTAGAGTCGAGGTCGGCCATCAAGCTACCCATCATACCTCCAGGCAATCCCGGACCGATAAGCAATGAGTTCATGAGGCGGTTACGTGGGCTGATGTACAATCCCAAGAAGTCGTCCATGAATTCCTGAATCATAGAACGTACCTTCATGTATGCCGACATGTTGATTTCGGCTACTTTGAAGCCTGCGTCTTTCAGCATAGCCTGTACGCTGATGATGTCTGCGTGTCCTGTACCCCATGATAACGGGTCCATACCTACGTCTACATAGTCGCATCCTGCCTTACATACTTCAAGAATAGAAGCCATGTTAAAGCCAGGTCCTGCATGAGAGTGATATTGGATAGGAATATTTTTGATTTTCTTGATGCCTTCTACCAGTTTACCCAAGAATACCGGGCGTCCGATACCTGCCATATCTTTGATGCAGATTTCGTCGGCACCTGCTTCGATAAGTTGTTTAGCGATGTTTAGATAATACTCAACGGTGTGGATGGGTGAGTAGGTGATACAAAGGCTACACTGAGAAATCATGCCTGCCTCGTGTGCATACTTGATAGACGGGATGATGTTACGCACGTCGTTCAATCCGCAGAATGTACGGGTGATGTCTGTGCCCTGTGCTTTTTTAACCTTATAGAACAATTTACGCACATCGGCCGGAACCGGACTCATACGCAATCCGTTCAATGCGCGGTCTAGCATGTGTGTTTGTATGCCTGCTTCATGAAATGGCTTAGTCCATTGGCGAACTGCGTTGTTTGGGTTTTCGCCGAATAGCAAGTTTACTTGTTCAAAACCTCCTCCGTTGGTCTCAACACGGGCGAAACAGCCCATTTCGATAATAGCCGGAGCAACTTTTACTAACTGGTCTACACGTGGCACGTATTTACCTGCGCTTTGCCACATATCGCGGAAGACCAGACTGAATTTTACTTCTCTTTCCATTGTGTAAGTAACGTGTTTTTCTCTTTAAATAGGATTATTATAATTTTTCTATCTTAATTACCTGACCCTTACCGGCAGTAAGGATATCCACGGCTGCCTTGATAGCATCCATGTCGGCTGCATTGCTAGAAACGCTGCTTGCGGCGGGTTTCTTTTTAGCGTCTTCTTCGGGTGCAAATTTGTTTACCAAAGAGATGAGGCTGTTGCTTAACCAGATAATAATCAGAAGAATCACGAAGGTTGTAGCCATACCTACTACCATCAACAATAATCCCAGTCCGATATTTTCCATTGTTTTACAATTTAGTTTTATTTCTCAGTATCGTCACAAAATTACAGTTTTTAGGGGTAACGAATGATAATCGTTTATTAAAGAATGTAAATTTACGCCAATATTATATTATTCTACCCATAGCATGTCGCTCATAATGCCGTCGGATACGAAAATTCCTTGTTCGGTTAATCGCAATGTACCGTCGGTTATTTGCAGTGTGCCTTGCTCTATGTGTGGGCGTGCCATGCGCAGACAGTAGTCGTATAAGCGTGTGCCGAAATCGGTTTTTAGTTTATCTAACGACATGCCCCAGCAGGTGCGTATGGCAGTTATCACGAAATCGTTGTAGCGGGTAGTCTGGTCGAGTTCTTCTATTTCGAAATCTATGGTTCCGTTTTCGGCGGCATCGATGTATCGGTCTATCGAAGCCACGTTCCATTGTCGTGATTGTCCGTCGAACGAGTGTGCCGAGGCACCGCATCCCAAGTATTTTTTGCCTACCCAATAGCTGGAGTTGTGACGTGAATGCAATCCAGGCAGCGAGAAATTAGATATTTCGTAATGCTGGTATCCGGCTTCTTTCAGACGGTGTATAAGCATGGTGAAGAGTCTAACGCTCAAGTCTTCGTCGGCTTCTTCCACTCGGTGCTGTTCGCGTAAGTTCCATAGCGGTGTTCCTTCTTCGTAAATAAGGTGATAGGCTGAGATGTGTTCGGGGCGCATCTTGATGGCCTGCTCTAAATCGGAAGCCCAAGTCTGTTCGGTTTCGTTGGGCAGTCCGTACATCAGGTCGATGCTGATGTTGTTGAAGCCCGCATTGCGGCATCTATCAAATGCTTCGATAGCTTGCTGCGCCGTATGTCGGCGATGGAGCAGGCTGAGGCTTTCATCATTGAAAGTCTGAATGCCCATGCTGAGTCGGTTGAAGGGTAGGGTACGAAGCATGGAAACGTATTCATCGTTCAAATCGTCTGGATTTGCTTCGATGGTTATCTCGGCATCGGGCGACATTTTATATATATGGTGTATCGTTTCGAATACTTGTTCGAAGTCTGTTTTACTTAATTGTGATGGTGTGCCGCCGCCCCAGTATATAGTTTCTATAAGTTCGTCATCGAGATAGCTTTTACGAATTTGCAGTTCTTTGCATAGTGCCGCCGTGTAGCGGTGTTTCATCTCATCGCGTGTAGTAGAATAGAAGTCGCAATACAGGCAGCGGCGCTTGCAGAACGGTATGTGTAGGTAGATTCCTGCCATGAGCTGATTATATTACGTAGCCGAACACGACATATCCTATAATTCCGGCTATGACAATCAGCATTATAGGGTTGACTTTATATTTATGTGAAGCGATGAATGCTCCTAAGAACAGTGCAATGCTTGTTAGAATCTGGATGTTGTATGAACCGAAGTTTTCATGGTTCATCAGAACTAATGCGGCTGCAGCCAATAGTCCCACTACTCCCGGACGTAGACCGCTGAATACGGATGCTATGACCGGATGTTTCTGGTATTTCAGGAAGAATTTACTGATTAGTACCATCAGAATGAATGAAGGAAATACTACCGAGAGTGTAGCAATAGCCGAGCCTAATATGCCTATGGCGTGGCTGTATCCGGCATTTACCACTGCCGAGTAGCCCACGTAAGTGGCAGAATTGATGCCGATAGGTCCCGGTGTCATCTGGCTGATAGCGATGATGTCTGTAAATTCTGGCGAGGTGAGCCATTGGTGGCGTGTCACTACTTCGCCCTGTATCATTGAAATCATGGCATATCCGCCTCCGAAGCCGAATAGCCCGATTTTGAAGAATGTATAAAATAGTTGTAAGAATATCATGCTTTGTTTCCTCCGTCGTCTGTTTGCGTTTTGTTTTTGTATCGTCCGTACAGATAGCCTCCCAGTCCGCTCAGTATGATTACGTAGATAGGAGAGAAGTCGAGCAGCCAAATAAGCAGTGCCGATACAGCCGGAATCCAGACGTTATAGCGAGATATCTTGGCTGATTTCGCCATTTTGAATGTAGGTGCGGCTATAAGTGCCACAACCGCGGGACGTATTCCTTTGAAGATGTTTTCTACAGCAGGGTAATCCTTGAACTGCTGAAAGAAGAGCGCGATGGCAAGTATGATAATGAATGATGGCAATATGGTGCCGAGAGCCATGAAGAACGCTCCCCAGAATTTGCGTAGCTTGTATCCTATGAAGATGGCTATGTTTACAGCGAAGATGCCGGGCACGGTCTGCGCCAATGCCATAAGGTCGATGAAGTCTTCTCGTGAGACCCATTTCTGCTTGTCGATGATTTCCGCTTCGATAAGCGGTATCATTGCATATCCGCCGCCGATGGTGAAAAGACCGATGCGCGAAAATATGCAGAATGACTTGAGATAAAAGTTCATTGTTCTTGTATTGATAAAAAGTAAGGCACGTACCTTACGGATAACCATTATCCGTGGGTCCGTGCCTTAAAATGTAGTTTATAATCGGAAAACCTGATTATTTCTTGTGTGCTTCAACCCACTTGCGTGCATTTACGAAAGCTTCCATCCACGGAGTGATCTGGTCTTCGTGTACACGGTCTAATGGATAGTATGCGTTTTCCCATGGGAAACATGCACGTTCCAAGTGAGGCATCATTGCCAGATGACGTCCGTCTTGGCTTGCGATACCTGCTACGCTATAGTCTGATCCGTTAGGATTGCCTGGATATTCGTCGTAAGAATACTTCAGAACTACGTTGTAGTGGTCTTCAGGATAAGGCAATGAGAACTTACCTTCTCCGTGAGCTACCCAGATACCGAGTTTAGAACCGCTCAATGAGCCGAACATTACGCTGCGGTTAGTAGGTACTGTAACGCCAAGGAATGCTGATTCGAACTTGTGTGAGTCGTTATGCAACATCTTGCCTTTCTTCTTATCTTCAGGAGTGATAAGTCCCAGTTCCATCATCAGCTGGCAACCGTTACATACACCCAGTGACAGAGTATCTTCGCGTGCGTAGAAGTTATCGAGAGCGGCTTTTGCTTTCGGGTTGAACAAGAAGCTACCTGCCCATCCCTTAGCCGAGCCTAATACGTCTGAGTTAGAGAAACCGCCACAGTAAACTACCATGTTGATGTCTTCCAGTGTTTCGCGTCCGCTAACCAAGTCGGTCATGGTAACGTCTTTCACGTCGAAGCCTGCCAAGTAAAGCATGTAAGCCATTTCGCGTTCGCCGTTGGTACCCTTTTCACGGATGATAGCTGCCTTGATTCCGCTCGGTGTGCGACGGTCAGGATTCAATCCGAACTGTGAAAGCTTACCTGTGAATGATGGGTTGAACGCAAATTCGATAGGCTGCTTTTCGTAGTTTTCGAAACGCTTCTTAGCGCAACCGTTCATGCTTTGCTTACGATCGAGCAAGTAAGAAGTAGAATACCAAACTTCGCGCAGATAGTCAATACCGAACTGATAAGTAGCGTCGTCCTTAGTTACGAGGATATGACGTTCTTCGCTAGGAGTACCGAGCTTGATGTAGCCTACGCCAGCGTCTTCGAGTATCTTCTTTACTTCAGCCTTGTTCTTATCGGCTACCTGGATAACGATACCCGGGTTTTCAGCGAAGAGAACCTTCACGATGTCGTGGTCTTTCATCTTGTCGAGGTTGATTTCCATACCACCTTCTGTGTTAGCGAAGCACATTTCGAGCAAGGTAGTAATCAAACCACCTGCAGAAATATCGTGTCCAGCTAAGATGAGGCCCTTATTAATAAGTTCCTGAACAGCCAAGAATGCGTCGCGGAAGTATTCCGGATTCTGTACGGTAGGAACATCGTCGCCAATCTTGTTAAGTGACTGTGCGAATGCCGAACCGCCAAGACGAAGCTGGTCGAAACTGAAGTCGATATGATAGAATGTTGATTTTGCTTTGCTTACCATAACCGGCGATACCACTTTCTTGATATCCGAAACTTCGCCACCGGCAGAAACGATAACTGTTCCCGGGCTGACAATCTTTTCACCATTAGGATACTTCTGAGTCATAGACAAAGAGTCCTTACCGGTAGGTACGTTGATTTCGAGTGAGCAGCAGAAATCAGACAAAGCCTTAACGGCAGTGTACAGACGAGCGTCTTCGCCTTCCTGTGCACGGCAAGGCCACATCCAGTTGGCTGACAAAGAAATGCTGTCGAGCCCTTCTGCCAATGGTGCCCATACGATATTGGTAAGAGCTTCGGCAACAGACAATACTGAACCAGCTGCCGGATTAGCCAATGCAGCCTGAGGAGCGTGTCCCAGTGCAGTAGCGATACCCTTTTCACCACGGTAGTCGAGGGCTACAACACCACAGTCGCTAAGTGGCAACTGAATTTCACCTTGACACTGCTGGCGAGCAATCTTGCCTGTTACAGAGCGGTCTACCTTATTAGTTAACCAGTCTTTGCAAGCTACAGATTCAAGCTGCAACACGCGGCGAACATATTCATCGAGTTTAGTGACATCGTAAGAAACGTTTTCGTAATGACGTTCTACTGTCTTGTCAATCATGTAAGTCTTAGGAGAAGAGCCGAACATCTGATCTACAGCCAAGTCGAAAGGACGTACGCCGTCAGCCTGTTCGAATGCGAATCTGTGATCGCCTGTAGTTTCACCAACTACATACATCGGAGCGCGTTCGCGTTCGGCAATCTTCTGTACATGCTCTAACGCTTCGTCTTCGATAAGCAATCCCATACGTTCTTGCGATTCGTTGGCGATGATTTCTTTAGCCGACAGAGTTTCGTCGCCGATAGGCAACTTATCCATGTGGATTAATCCACCGCAGTCTTCTACCAACTCAGACAAGCAGTTTACGTGACCTGCTGATCCGTGGTCGTGGATAGAAACGATAGGGTTAGTATCTTCTTCGCAGAGAGCACGTACTACATTGTATGCACGTTTCTGCATTTCTGCGTTAGCACGCTGAACGGCGTTAAGCTCGATACCAGAAGAATAACGTCCGGTTTCTACTGATGATACAGAACCACCACCCAAGCCGATGCGGTAGTTGTCACCACCTAATACTACGATTTCGTCGCCTGCTTCGGGAGTGCCCTTCAAGCAGTCGCGTTTAGTACCGTAGCCTACACCACCTGCCAGCATGATTACCTTATCGTAAGCATACTGTTCTCCGTTTTCCTGATGTTCGAAGGTAAGAACAGAACCGCAGATCAGCGGCTGACCAAACTTGTTACCGAAATCAGAAGCACCGTTAGACGCTTTGATAAGAATCTGCTCTGGAGTCTGATATAACCAGTTACGTACCGGGAGGATGTTTTCCCATTCACGACCTTCGTCTGTACGTGGGTAAGATGTCATGTAGACTGCTGTTCCGGCGATAGGCCATGAGCCTTTACCACCACCCATACGGTCGCGAATTTCACCACCGGTACCTGTAGATGCACCGTTGAACGGCTCTACAGTAGTAGGGAAGTTGTGTGTCTCAGCTTTCAGTGAGATAACAGTCTTTATATCTTTAATGATGAAATAATCAGAAGTAGAATGATCTTGCGGGGCGAATTGCTCTACAACAGGACCTTCGGCGAAAGCCACGTTGTCTTTGTAGGCAGAGATGATTTTGTTGGGGTTTTCTTGAGTGGTCTTCTTGATCATTTGGAAAAGTGAAGATTCCATTTCCTGACCATTGATGATGAATGTACCGCCGAATATTTTGTGACGGCAGTGCTCAGAGTTAATCTGCGCGAATCCGAATACTTCAGAGTCGGTAAGCTTACGTCCGAGGTCTTTCTCCACTTTCAGAAGGTAATCCATTTCTTCGCGTGAGAGGGCCAAACCTTCTTTCTCATTGTATTCTTCAAGATTCTCAATGTAGATAATAGGTTGTGGTTTGATGTCTACGTCGAAAATCTTCTGATCCAAACCATGATACATACGTTGCAGCATCGGGTCATGATCTGCGTTTTCATCTTTTACAGGGAAATATTCCTCGATGCGTCGTATGCCGTTAAGACCCATATTCTGTGTAATTTCCACAGCATTGGTACTCCACGGAGTGATCATTTCGCGGCGCGGACCGATAAACCACCCCTTGAGGTTGTCTTCATTTTCTACTGTAGCGTCGCTATACAGCCAGCACAATTTTTTAATGTCTTCAGAGTTTAGCTCATTGCTGCATTCTGTAGCAATTATGCTTTTAGTGGGTGTTCTGAAAAATAGAATCATAGCACTTTTTATATTTGTTAGATGATATTTTACTACCATTGCTTAAATGATGTGCAAAGTTATATAAAAGCCCGTTTGTACGAAAGAAAATCAAACCGAAATGCATATCTTTCGTAAAAAAGTACCATCTTTGCAGCATGAATTGGATTGAACACGTAACTATTATAGATTTATTGATAAAAGGGTTCGTGGTGGGGGTTGTCGTGTCCGCACCTTTGGGCCCTGTTGGTGTGCTTTGCATTCAGCGTACTTTGAACAAAGGGCGCTGGTTTGGCTTTGTCACAGGACTTGGTGCTGCACTGAGCGATATATGCTATGCTTTGATTACGGGTTATGGCATGAGTTTTATGGACGAGCTTATTCTGAAGCATCAGATGTTTCTTCAGATTGTGGGTAGTATCATGTTGTTTTGTTTCGGTATTTATACATTCCGTAGCAACCCGGTGCGTTCGCTTCGTCCTACCTCTACAGCGCGAGGAACGTATTTGCATAATTTCGTGACGGCATTTTTTGTCACGTTCTCTAATCCTTTGATTATATTCTTGTTTATCGGTCTCTTTGCCCGTTTCTCTTTCGTTATGCCTGGCAGTCCGCTCGGATTCCAGCTAGTGGGATATTGGGCTATCGTATTAGGAGCCGTTACTTGGTGGTTTGGCATTACTTATTTTGTTAATAAGGTACGCGCGCGCTTTAATGTGCGTGGTATCTGGATGCTGAATCGTATCATAGGTATAGTGGTAATTATAGCTTCTGTAGCGGGGGTTATACTTACTTTTTCGGGTAAATCATTATCTTGACAATGTATATATCTCAACAATTAAAGAAAAAGAATATCGCAGAGTATCTGCTCTATATGTGGCAGGTAGAAGACATGCTCCGTGCCAGCAATTTCGACATGGAGGTGGTGAAGAAGAATATTATCGATCCGTATCCGTCGTTGACAGACGAGCAGAGATGTGAACTGACTCAGTGGTACCAGGATCTTATTAATATGATGCATGACGAGCAGGTGATGCAGAAGGGACATGTACAGATTAATAAAAATATTATAGTTTGGCTTACTGACTTACATCTTCGTTTGCTGCGCTCTCCTAAGTTTCCTTATTATAGCGCCGCTTATTACAAGGCTCTTCCGTTTATAGTAGAACTGCGTGCCAAAGGTGCCGATAAAGACGTGCCTGAACTGGAGACTTGTTTCGATGCTCTTTATGGAGTATTGATGTTGAGACTGCAAAAGAAGCAGGTTAGCGAGGAAACGCTGAAAGCTATTAAGGTTATAGGCGATTTGTTGGCCATGCTGTCAGAGTATTACGCTAAAGACAAAGCCGGAGAGCTGGATTTAGACTGATGATAATACGCTGTATCCTTATTGTTTTGTGAAAAATAAAAAAGTTTAAATAGATATGAATTCTGAAATAGCAAGAAGACGTACATTCGCGATTATTGCGCACCCTGATGCCGGTAAAACATCGCTTACCGAAAAACTGTTGCTTTTTGGTGGACAGATACAGGTGGCGGGAGCCGTAAAATCGAATAAAATCAAGAAGACTGCTACATCCGACTGGATGGATATAGAAAAGCAGCGTGGTATATCGGTTACTACCTCTGTAATGGAGTTCGACTATCACGATTATAAAATCAATATCCTCGATACTCCGGGTCACCAAGACTTTGCCGAAGATACTTATCGTACACTTACGGCTGTGGATAGTGTTATCATCGTAGTGGATGGTGCGAAGGGTGTTGAAACGCAGACACGTAAGCTGATGGAAGTTTGTCGTATGCGTAATACTCCGGTAATTATCTTTGTGAATAAGATGGACCGTGAAGCGAAAGACCCGTTCGATTTGCTCGATGAGTTGGAAGAGGAATTGGTTATCAACGTGCGTCCTCTTACATGGCCTATCGAGAGCGGACCTCGTTTTAAGGGTGTATATAATATATATGAGCAGAAACTGAATCTTTTCCAGCCTTCTAAGCAGGTGGTTACAGAAAAGGTGGAGGTTGATGTGAATTCTACTGATTTGGATAGCCATATCGGTACACCGTTGGCAGATAAACTTCGTGGCGAGTTGGAGCTTATAGAAGGTGTTTATCCGGAATTCAATATTGAAGATTATCTTAAAGGTGATACTGCACCGGTATTCTTCGGTTCGGCATTGAATAACTTCGGTGTGCAGGAGTTGCTCGACTGTTTCGTAGAAATCGCTCCAAGTCCTCGTCCCGTGCAGGCGGAGGAACGTAAAGTAGAGCCTGATGAACCTAAGTTTACAGGATTCGTCTTTAAGATTACAGCTAATATCGACCCTAACCATCGTTCGTGTGTAGCTTTCTGTAAGGTATGCTCGGGTAAGTTTACTCGTAACACTCCTTATTTGCATGTTCGTCATAATAAGACTATGCGTTTTTCTTCGCCTACTCAGTTCATGGCGCAGCGTAAGACTACAGTCGATGAGGCTTGGGCAGGTGATATCATTGGTTTGCCGGATAATGGTACGTTTAAGATTGGCGATACGCTGACCGAAGGTGAAAAGCTTCACTTTAAGGGATTGCCAAGCTTCTCGCCAGAGATGTTTAAGTATATCGAGAACGCCGACCCGATGAAGACCAAGCAGCTCAACAAGGGTATCGATCAGCTGATGGACGAAGGTGTGGCACAGCTGTTTGTAAATCAGTTTAACGGACGTAAGATTATCGGTACAGTAGGTCAGCTTCAGTTCGAGGTTATACAGTATCGTTTGGAGAATGAATACAATGCTAAGTGCCGTTGGGAGCCTATCAGTCTTTATAAGGCATGCTGGATAGAGAGTGATGACCCTGAAGAACTGGAAGCGTTTAAGAAACGTAAATATCAGTATATGGCTAAAGACCGCGACGGACGCGACGTGTTCTTGGCAGATAGTAACTATGTGTTGCAGATGGCGCAGAACGACTTCAAGCATATCCGTTTCCACTTTACAAGTGAATTTTAAAATACGGTTTTAAATATAAAAACAATTTTGCCCGATGAAAGGAAATCTTTTATCGGGCGAAATTGTTTTATAGCTTATGTTCTATTGCTTCATTATTCAAAGCGAGTATTTCTCATGTCTCCGGTTTCGGCGAAGGCGATGTGCATCTTATAAGCGTTCTGCAGCGACATAGGAGTGTGGTATGATTTGCCTTCTGATAATTTCAGGTAATCCCAAAGTAGCTCCTTGTAGTCTGGGTGAGCGCAATTGTCGATGATGAGGCGTGCGCGTTGCGATGGCGACTTTCCTCTTAAGTCGGCAACTCCCTGTTCGGTTACGATAACACGAACGTCGTGCTCTGTACTGTCGATATGTGATACCTGAGGTACGATAGACGAAATCAAGCCATCCTTGGCGGTTGACGGAGTGGTGAAGATAGACAAGTAAGCGTTTCTTGAGAAATCTGCCGAACCGCCAATACCGTTCATCATCTTGCAGCCCGATACGTGCGTACTGTTTACATTACCGAATATGTCCGCTTCGAGCGCAGTGTTTACGGCTATGATACCTAGGCGGCGAATCATTTCCGGATGATTGGTTATTTCCTGCGGACGTAGCAATACACGCGCTCTCAAATTGTCGATGTGGGCGTACAACTCGTCCAGATGGTCTTCGGATAAAGTAAGCGAACTACCGGTTACAAAGCTGATGCGGTCTTTAAGCATCAAGTCGATAACTGAGTTCTGAATAACTTCTGTATACATAGAGAATGCCGGTAGGTTGCGGTCGTCTCCCATAGCGCCAAGTACAGCATTGGCAATGTTTCCAACTCCCGACTGTACAGGCAAGAATTCTTTCGGAATAGCTCCTCTTCTGTATTCGTGGCTCAAGAATTCGGCTACGTTTTCTCCAATCTGTCGGGTTGTATCGTTCAGCGGAGTAAATGCTGCTATATGGTCGCGGTCGTTGGTGCGTACTATACCTGCCAATTTCTTCGGGTCAATTTTAACCCCGATGCTTCCGGCGCGGTCGTTCACCTTATATATAGGTATTTCGCGGCGATAAGGCGGAGTGGCCGGGATGTATATATCGTGCATTCCGGTAAGCTTTCCGGCGTGCGCTTCGTTCAACTCGATAATCACTTTATCAGCTACTTGCATCAATGTAGGAGATATACCCACTGAAGTGCTGAGAATAACTTCTCCTTCGGAAGTAATTTCTGACGCTTCTACGATGGCTACATCTATCTTTCCCAAGAATCCGTATCTCACATCCTGTCCGATGTGTGACAAGTGCAAGTCGTAGTATTGCACATCATGATTATTGATGGCGTTACGCATGTCCTTGTTAGACTGGAACGGAGTACGGAATTTTACGGCATGTGCGGTTGCCAATGCGCTGTCCACTTGATTTCCGGTAGCTCCACCAGTAATAAGTCCCACTTGAAACGCTTTACCTTGAGCGTGGAGTTCTTCCGCGCGGTGAGCCAATGCCTGCGGTACCGCTTTTGGTGTACCGACCGAAGAAAACCCACCTATTCCTACCGTATTGTCGTTTTGGATAATGGCCGCTGCTTCTTCGGCCGAAAGGTATGTATAATTCATGTCGTAAAATGATTTTTAAAATTGATTTGCTGCGAAAATATGCGCTTTGCTTTTAAAAAGCAAGTATATACAGGTAAATGTTTTACTTTTTTATAGTAAAACGACGTTTTCTGTATACTTATTCGTAAATGTCGTTATTGTATGAGCCGAATTGGTTATGAGTTGAAAGAACTTTTTAACGCTTGCTCCAGTCCGTCTATATCTTCTTGCGTAGTAGCCCAACTGGTTACGAACCGGCAGACTATTTCGCTTTCGCTTTTTCGTTCCCAGACTTCGAAGACTACTTTATCACTTAGCGCCTTGTATTGTTCTGGTGTAAAGACGACGAACTGCTGATTTGTAGGAGAGTCTACCGCCATCGGAATATTATAATCGGCGAATATAGCCTTCAGTTGCTCTGCCATATCTATGGCATGACCGGCTATGCGGAAATAAAGATTGTCCGTAAAGAGAGTAGCAAACTGAATTCCTAGCATTCTGCCTTTAGCCAACAGCGCCCCATGGCGTTTTACATCGGTGAAGAAATATTTCGGAGCTTTCATGTTTGTGAATACTACTGCCTCGCCAAACATGGCGCCCACTTTTGTTCCGCCTATGTAGAACACATCGCAGTGACGGGCAAGGAACGGCAAGTCGTACTCGCACGATTTCGACATCAGTCCATATCCCAATCGTGCTCCGTCTATATATAATATAAGGTGATATTTTTGGCAAGTAGCGTATAGCTTCGTCAATTCCTCTTTAGTGTATAGCATACCTAGTTCTGTAGGCGTAGAGATATATACCATTCCCGGCTGTACCATGTGCGGATGAGTCTCATCACCTAAGAAGGTTTCCATATAAGCCTCAAGAGTTTCGGCTTTCAACTTGCTGTCTATGCCAGGCAGAGTGATTACCTTATGCCCGAAAGCCTCTACCGCTCCCGATTCATGAACGGCTATGTGCCCTGTTTCTACGGTTATTACGCCTTCGCATCCTTTTAATACGGAGTCTATTACGGTAGTGTTGGTCTGCGTTCCGCCTACCAATAAAAAGACTTCGGCATTATCCATGCCCACCGCTTTTTTTATTTTTGTTTTGGCTTCTTCGGTAAACGCATCGAAACCGTATCCTGAAGTCTTCTGATTGTTCGCTTCCGCTAGCCGTTCTATAATCTGCGGCACGGTGCCATTGTTGTAGTCGCTTTCAAATGAAATCATTGTTATTGTATGTTTTTTTTTGAGTTTCTTTTTAAAGTGGCATAAAGGTATAATTTTTATATGACGGCACCACATTTTTTTGTTTTTTCTGTTGCTTTTCATGTTTTTCGTATTGCAATGTGTCATTTGTCTTGTGGCTGAATTTCTTTAATTTTTATATTTTACCACTACTGTCCAATAAAAGTTGGCTAATCGGTCTTTGAAA
>ULVX01068492.1_pt1 | contig 82100 bp, 106 predicted proteins | sample 1959811 | NCBI WGS metagenome assembly ULVX01 (sample SAMEA4835797, study PRJEB28245) | human gut metagenome | biome: gut microbiome; material: fecal sample | place: Denmark | collected 2008
CGAGTTAACAAGAGAAAAACAAAGATTATTATGGGAGGATATCGCTATCCCCCTTTTCCTTACATACCTAAACTTTCTTCAATTTCTTCTCTGACATAGTGTGGCAGATTATTTACTCCACCAAGGAATTTATGTAAGAATACAACATTCGTATACATATCATCCTTTGTTATTTCTCCTTCTGTCTGGGTTTGTTCCATCATCTGCTCGAATAACTGACTGGATCTCTCTCTGTCCATCTGATCAATGATATCCTCCACAGAAGCATGTTCATCGGAAAAAGTGTATGTCTTTTTATTGCTGTTTTCCTGATTTGGATCTGATAAATCATCAAAAGAGAAAAATCGGATATTCTTTTTACGGAACTGATAATCGGATACATCCGGGTTATCAATTTCTCTACTTGCCCCTACCAGAAATTTATCGATATAAGTGGAAAACTGTGCTTTAGTAGGATCATAATTATCAATGTTTTTTGCAATGATTAAATATGCTTCCTGCATTAAATCCTGTACATGATTGTATCTATCTCCACGTACACTATTTAACTTTCTGGATTTAATTGTCGGTGCAATCAATGTCCATCCTATATAGATTGCGTTGGAATAATCTCCGGTATTGTTTTTGGCTTCATCAAATGCACTATAAAAATCGTTCCAGGTATAATTACCATATTGTGTTGTATCGTCTATCTTTGAGATTTCTTGTTCGATTTCTTCTCTAATATTATCTTCTTTGATTTCTTCCTCTTCAAAGAAAAGTTCTTTATCGAAGTCATCATCATAGTTATCTCCAAAAGTACTTCTGCTGCCTTTGCCTATTGTGTACATTAGGATACCTCCTTATCCTTAATATCTACCGTGTTCCAAAGACTGTTGATATGCTTCATACATCATGTCTAATGCTTTTACATGAGGTAATTTTGCCTGATTTCTTGCTTCTATATACTCATCAATATGATCGACCTGATATTCCATCGGAGAATTTAAAAAGTAGAAATCCAAAGGTGTAGGATAACATCCTCTTGCTTCGATTACTTTTACAAAACCATATTTACTCCAACCAGCTTCTCTTGGCTTTGCAAGTGACAGATATAAGTCTTTTGTCTTCATTTCGAATAATGGCAATATCTGCTTCATAGACCAGTAAATAATATCATCTACTTCCTGTCCATGATTATAAACACGCTTCCGTTCTTTTTTTGCAGTGGAAAACTTACCATTTTGTAAGATTTTCTTTTCCTGCTCAGGCTCATCTTCAAAATCTTTGATAGCGCTGGCTCTTACTAAATTTCCTTTTAATTCGCCTGTACAATTAAAGATGTCCATTGCCTTGGGAATTGCGTAATGCTCTTTGTAGTATTCGGGCCAGCAAAGTCGGAATAGAATCTTTTTGTTGTCAAACATTGTTTCTCGAAGTATGGTGGGACTTGCAGCATTTGCAATTTTTCTTATAGCATGGTGTAATGTTGTCTTCTGATTTAAAGCTGTTGAATAAATAGCATCATATTCTTCCGGGGTAAGTCCCATAACATCTTCAATCAGATACTTTACAGCTTCGATCATCAATTGTAATTTTGCAATTTTCTGACCACTTTCAAAATTCAAATCTTCTGCCTGATGATCGTCAAAAATAATACGTTTTGCAGCGGAAATGATTTTTCCATAGTTTGCATTTCCGGTCTGTTCTATACGAAACTGTTGTGCTTTTTTCGCAGCTTCATTCGTTACGTATTTTTCCAGTAAATGCAATTTCTCTTCATCCGTTACTCGTTTCTCTAACAGATGTAATTTTTCATTTTCTGTCATAATGCTATCCTTTCTTTTATGTGTCGTGTTACCATTTATATATGTAAATTTTTACGAAAAAAATGGTCTCATTTTACAGCATAAATTGCAAAATCTTCACTTTTTTCAAGCATTATATATTTCCCACTGTATTTTAAATACAGTTCCATAGACGTATTATTTTCCACCAAAAAGTGCGTAAAGTGATATTTTTCTACAAAGGCATCATAGTCTGCAATGCCATATTGCACATTATAAATTTCTTCGTCTAAATCTTCTATGCCATTAATAGACTTTTGAAATAGTTCCGGTCTGGCGTCTACATAAACTTTAAATCCAGACCATTCCATATATCCACCATAAGAAAATGGAGTATATAAGATGATGTCATCCGCAGAAACTGTATTCTGTAAATACTCTGCTTCCTGTACCGGCATTTTGATTAGTATTTCCTCTGCACTACCCACAGATTTTATCACAATACCTACCAATAAAATCACGCCGCCTATGATATAAACAATACCCTTTTTCATAGAAACGATATGTTTATCCCATTTTATCTGCGGTAAAACAGCGCATAATACAGGAACAATACCATATGTTACGGTCCAAAAATTTCTAATATGTAAAAAGGCTAAAACCAAAGTACCCCCTAGCAGGTAAAGGTTCTTGCAATCGATTGTTTTTTTGTATCTGTAAAGATAAATTGAAAAAACTGCTACGGTAACTACGAGTAAAAATCCCCAAAAAGAGAAAAATGACGGAGATTGTAATTCCTGAATCGTAGATATTACTTTTCCATTTCCATACGATTTGAATAAATAAAACGCTCCTTCATAACCGTTTGGATTGATACCTCCTACTGCTGCGCATATTAATAATACAAGAAAAAGTCCAATATTTCTCTTGCAGGATTCAAAAAAGTTACGGAATCCGTCTAAAATTCCAGGCACTAAGTATGGTAATGCAAATACAAACATCATAGGCCAGATACTGGAATGAATATTTACTTCAAGCACGGATAAAAATGGTAATACTATCAAATGTTTCCAGTTATTATCTCTATGCCATTTTTCCAACTGTATCATCTCGATCAATAATATCGAAATGGTGAATATCGTAGGTCTTGTTGTTAAAAGCTGCAGTAAAAATAGTATACTGATTGCAAAAGTGATTTCCTTACATGGTAATGATTTGGAAAATAATCCGACATATTTCCAAAGTAAAAAGAAGATTACTCCAAATAACACAGTTGCAAGTGCGATTAGCCCCCACACTCCAAAATGATGATATAATGTATAATTCAAAATTGCTGGAATCCATTGTTGAACGATCATATGATATCCGTCATGAATCACAAAAACATTTTCTGTCGGTAATGCTTTGTGCTCTACAATCCATTTTCCAGTGGTCATCATCCACCACATATCACTATCTGGATTTACTGTCGTTATATAAGAAAAGCCTAGCAGAAATAAAATAGCAAATAGAAATACATGGAATAAATTTGTAATATCAAACTCTTTTTTCTTCATAAACCCCTCCACAAAATACCAAAAATATTCTGTATCCCTTATTTATGTCAAAAAAAACCGTAATTTCTGGAAAAATTGGTTCCAAACTTTTTATGTATTTTTTGTGCAAATTGCATAATAAAAAAGATTTGATATATTTAGTATAGGGCAAAGATAATTTTGGAAATAGTGGTAACTTGGGGTAAAAAAAATAAGGACTGGCAAAAACCAATCCTTATCTTTCTTTTGATTATTCCATTTCAGGACCATCATTTTCCAAATCTTTGATGTTTTCAGATGCTTCTTTCGCCTTACTATCTGCGGCTTTAAATTTCTCGTCCTGTGCAGATCTCTTTGCTTCTTTAGCATCCAGCTTCTCTTGCAAAGCGTCAATCTTTTTATCTGCTTTTTCTTTTTCTGCTTTCAGGTCATCCAAATCAAATTCCATATGGGTAATTCTCTTGGATAACTCGGCAAAGTCTTTATCCATCTGAGCATCTAATTTTGCCTGTCCTTTGGCAACATCTTTTGCTAACTTATTTTGTAAGTCATCATATCTTGCCTGTTGGATACGATTTAAAGTACCACCCTGTTTTTCTTTCAGAGCTTCCATCTTCTCAATCGCGCCTGTAATTTTTTCAGAAGGCTTATAGGTATATTTTTCCTGTATATCCTTAGAACCGTTGATCATTCCATTTAACTCTGTTCTTGCCTGATCTAATGCTGCCTGAGTTCTGGAAATACTCTGGTCTACCTGTTTTAAAGCATTGATACGGGTCTGTATCTTATTGATCTGCTTATCACAGGTTCTTTCTAATGCCAGATGAATACTAGCCTTTGCATCATAAGCTGCACACTGTACACTATATCCGAATACTTTTGCAGACTTAATTGCATTGTTCTTGATTTCTACAATTTTCTCTCCGCATTTCTTTACGGTATCTTCCAACTTCTGTGCAGGAGACTGGCTATGACCGTCTTTATCTACGCCAAAAGATTTTACACCGATTTCAGCCCAATATGCTTTTGCCTCGTCCATGTTTTTGTAAGGGCATGCGAAATTATAAGCCTTGCTGCTATTTAATTCTGCTTTCGCAATAATCAGTTCTGCCTGTGCCTCGTGCAATAATTTACGTGTTCCGGCAGAAGGTTCTTTCTGCATTTGCGCTTTTAAGTTTGCTACGGTTTTACTTAAATCATCTACTTTTTTCTGACAGATTTCCACATTCTCAAAAGCTTTCATTGCCTTTGCTGCTGCGCATTTGGAATGACAGCCTAATGTTAAAAAGTCCATTGTAACATCAAAAGCCTTATGTACATCCAGATATACCTGTTTGCAGAAATTTTTCGCACGGTCTAATACACTCATGTACTTTTCACCGGCTTTTTTATAAAGCTCTCCCAGCTCTTTTGCAGCATATCCTGCCGCATCCCTTGCTGCATCTTTTACGGTATCCAGTGCTACATTGCCTGCATTGATTGCCTGATTCCCCATTGCCATAGCTGTATTATATGCAGATTGATATGCCATACCTGCCAGTTCATAAGCATCTCTGGTTTGTAAAGTAGAAATCATAGTCTCTAACTTTGTGCCCTGAATTGCAGTAGCGAAACTTGCAAGTGGATGTTTTGCAATATCGATTGCAGAAACACCTTCGAATTTATCCTGTAAATTCTCTACGAAGCTTTTTTTTGCATTCTCTTCCAGTTCTGCATACTTTTCATTAGATACTACATTCTTCACTTCTGCTTCCGGCATAAACTGAGACATAATATCCTTGACTTCTTTTCGATATTCCTCATCTGTTTTTGTCATCTGTGAAATCGCATCACTAAGCTTTTGGTCCTCTCCAAAATAGTCCAGCTCGCTTGCTGCAATTTCGGATTCCATTGCATTCACAGAATCGCCTAATGCCTGCATATCTTCATAAAAATCAGCATTTTCCTGTGTGATTTCAGGCTGCTCGATTACAATATCGAAAGCATCTGCAAAATTTAATTCTGCTGCCTCACGATAGTTTGCGTCAATGGTAACACCATACTTCTCTGCAAAATTTGATGCATAATCCTTGAAACACTTATTCGCAGCATTAAACTGTGTCTGCAATTCAGAGGATTTCTTCGTCATATTTCTCTGATTGATACTATCCATTGTTTCCTGAAGACCCATCATTTTCAGAAAAACATTTCTTTCATTTCGTAAGTTATTCGCTTTTATCGCATTATACTGCAATCTAGCCAAATCAACTTTGATAGACGCTGCCATCTCTTCAGATGGAACTTTGATTATCTGTTTCTCCATAAATTTATCTCCTTTTAAAAATAAAATTAATAATGCTCATATATGAATAAATGTGTTCATAATTCATAATATTATGTGAAAATAAAATGTAGATAACCACATAATATTACAGGACACATTTTAATATGGCCTTACACGTTATTAACGTGACCTTACACTCCGTAGCTTTAGCTACGGTGTGTTTTTTATCCTGCATTCTCTAACCAATAGATTTTTGAATACTTCCATAAAAGCTTACATTTTCTGGCATTAACTTTTTTGCAGTGTTTTGTTGGACTTTGGAAGTTAATTGCCTTTTGTTCAGGATACAGTGCTGTCACATATCCTTTGTGAGTTTCTCCATTTTTGAATGTATATTCTACTAAATCTCTATGCTTAATTCCTAAAACATTATCTGTCTTAGCTTTGCTTTGTCTGCGCATAGGTTTAATAGTCCACTCTTTTATATTGCATATATCAGGCTGTAAGTCTGTAATACAAATGGCATCATTAGAATGTGATTTCTCAATACTCCAATCAATGCGTTTATTAGCAGTATCACCGCCATTTGTTAGGTATAATATTCCTAAATTCGATAATTCTTTTCTAAGCCATTTCTTACCAATCATTGCATGTTGTGCGTAATTAAGCCCCTTATTATCAGAAGACATTAATAAGTCGAAATATTTACTCATATATAATTCTTCTTGACCTTCTGTTTTTTGATGGCAGTTTTTACACAATGTAATTAAATTATCCAAAGTATTAGAACCATTTAATCGCCTTGGTTTAATGTGATGAACTTCCAGTCTACAATTAGATTTTCCACACTCCTTGCATTTACAATTATCTCTTAAAATAACTGCTTTACGAATATTCTCATCTAATCTATTAGACCTTTGATATTGCCAACTATAAGATTTATAACCATCCGTTAATGCTCTGATATCAATAGAAACATCTTCTAGCCAATAATTCGTTATATTTATCCATTTATTAAGACGATTTATAACTCTTATTATAGATTGTCGTTTCTGTAAAATACTTGGAGCAATTCGTCCTTTTCTTTTAGAGGAGGAACGGTTATTAAATCTCGCTTGTCTATATCTTTTATGATAACGGTGGTAGTTTCTATAACCTCGTCTAACTTCCATAAGATGTTTTACATCATTGCGCTGTTCTATTATTCCTTTAAAAATAACTTTATTTTTAGTCTGACATTTCTGAACTAGGGCGATACCCACATGGAGTCCACCGTCATCTATCCCACAACGAATCTCATCCTTACAGATTTCTTCATCTGGAATTTCTTTATTCAGTTGTATTACCATTGGATACTTGCTAACCAAGGTTGCTCGTTTCTTACGAATAAGAAACCATGCTTTTTGTTCTTTTGTTGGTGCTAATTGCTTGCCATTAACATCTAATACAAAAGCATAACCTGTCATTTCTGACGTCTTCCTTTCGGAGAATTTTTCTTCGTGCCAAGGTCGAGTAGAGGATATGTGTTTTCCTGTTATCAATGCAGGACATTAGCATTGTTTCTTGGTTTACACTCACAGAGCTTCAGACTGAAGATTACATCTAAAGGTGTGTCTTTACCTTACTACTTAACATAGTTCATATCTGCAACATATCTTTCGATAGTAGCAATCACTAAGGCTTGAAACCTATTGTTAAGCCATAGACAAGAGGCTTAATGTGTCCACTCTTGTCTATGTTTAACCACATATTTTTATATTTTTGGTTACTTAACAATTAGTCCTTTTTATATGCGAAAAAATAGATAGGCGTAATTACCTATCTATTTATGTAAAAAAATATTGAAAAAATGGTAAATTTTTATTCTTTTTCCAAACTTTCCTCCGGGATTTCGGATAGTCTTTCTTCCAGTTTCGAATATTTATCATTTACTGCTTCTAAATTACCTTTTATTTTTGCCCATTTCTTAGATAACTCAAAATACTCTTCTGTCAGGGCTATCTCTTCTTTTTTATAATCTCTGGCAATTTTATCCTGTTCTTTATCAAATAGATATTTATCATTTTCCAAATCATCGATCAAATCTTCTATCTGATTTTTCTGTTGCTTTGTTGGATTTGGAATACTCTTTAACATCCGTAAATTTTCCATTTTTCTTTGATCTGCCTGATATTTCTCTTTTTCATAAGGTTCAAATGCAGATAGTTTACGAACACACGCTTCCAGCTTTTCTTTTACCTGTGTATATTCTGTTTCGGTATGCTGTAATAAATCAATCTTTTCTTCCAGCTTATCAATCGCTCTGTCCACATTTCCGGTAATATCCATCGCAACATCAATTTGTAAATCATAAGCTGCTACCTTTGTCTGTAAGGTTGCCATTCGCATATTCAAACTGGTATTTTCTGCGAATTTTATGAGTTTTTGCTTCATCGACTGTGCAGGTGCATTATAAGCTTTTCCATCTTTATCGGCACCCCATACTTCCGCCTGTACCGTGTTTAAATAAGCATCTACGGATTCCTTTGTCGTACAGCCCATCATATAATTAGACTGTAAGGCTTTTTCGAATTTACTGCGCATCTTCTTTGCAAAATCATATTGCTTCTTACAAGAATCATATGCTTTACGAATTGCTTTGTCAGTAGGATGTTTTACCTTTTCCCGCATCACTAATGCCATTTCCGCATACAGATCATTATAGTCTTTTATTGCCTCTGCATAACCATCAATGATCTTATACATCTGATTTCGTCTTGCTTCTGTATATGCGCCAAGACTGCAGGCATTTACGCATACATCTTTTGTATAAGTCATATCCTGTGCAATACGGATATAGTTTTGTTTCGCCATATCTAAAAGCTGTTTTAACTTGGAGCCTGATTTTTTATAACATTCGGAATACTCTTTACAAATACCTAAAAGGTCTTCCTGTGCAGACTGAAAGGCTTTTACATCATAAGATAATGCTGTATTACCTAAATCATATGCCTGGGTAATTGCTGTTTTATATTGAGAGCCTGATAACAAATATGCTTTTTCTGCTTTGGAAACTGCATCCAGAGTTTCACCATACTGATCGATTGCTGTATTCGTTACTTTCTGTATGGTAGAATCTAGCTGTTCTTTTGCATCTGTTTCTGGAGTATCAAGTTCTGGTAGAAACTGTAATGCGACTTCTTGTGTCGTATTCGTATCTACTATGGCTTCATGGATTTCTTTTTCCATTACAGCTACATCCTGTTCAATCGTTTCCAAATCGGAATAAAAGGAAGTTTGATGAATCTTTGCTGCCAGGGCATCCTTTACGATAAAATTATATTTGGAAATATCCTCCAAGGTATCCACACCAATAGGATAAAAGCCATAAGATTTGTATAAATAATCGTTATAACATTCCAAACGATAGGTTAAGCTTTTTAATTGTTTCTGATAAAATTGTTTTGCTTCCGGAGAAATATCCGAAGTATTCGCTTTTTCCGCATAATCTTCTGCTTGTCCGGATAACATAGCATATTGTGTTAAATCTCTTTGTGCAGAAGCCTTTAATTCTTCTGATGCAAGTGTGATTATATTTTTCCCATTTGTGTATTGTAATTTTGCATACGGTACCATAAGTAAATTCCTTTCATTAAAAAATATAGACAGGAAATGATCTTCCTGTCTACTTATGTCAAAAAATAGTAAAAAAATGGTATTAAATCCAAATTTCTAAAATATTTTCTGTACCTTCCTTATGATATGCCATCTTTTTTGAGAGTTCTCTCATCAGACGAATTCCATGTCCGCCTACCTGGTCTCCTTTGGGTTCTCCGATATCATAGGTGGTGGGATCAAAATAGATGCCTTCATCAATAAAGGTCATTTTATAATCGTCCCCATCTTTATTCCATAATATACGAAGCGGTTTTACGTTATCTGTCTTTTTTGCATATCCATGTACAGCTACATTGACATATGCTTCTTCAAAAATGAGTGCGACATTCATCTGTAATTCTTCCGGTACCGTAGAAACGATGGTATCGCTAATATTTTCCATCATTTCCCCTACTTCTGCCGGTGTAATTTTCCATTCCATTTTTTATCCCCCTTATTTTAACCAACGAAGCATATACATTGTAACATCATCCACTGCTCCATCTAAATGATTTCCTAACAAATTCTGATTTTCAAAATCTTCTGTTACAGAATAACTATCTGCATCTTTCCGAACACCACGGATGACTTGATCAAGTGTCCAGTTTGGTTTTAAAACCTCATGCTGCACCGAAGCTAAAATTCGTTCCTCTGAATATGCTTTTCGAATATCTTTGTCTTCAGGATCTTTAAAAACTTCGGTTACTCCATCTGTATCTACAAAAAGGGCATCCCCTGGCAGAAAGGGAAAGACTTTCGGTGTTAAGATGAGTCGTTTTTCTGCTCCCATTGGTGCTAATTCTTTTTCTTCGGATACATCCAAGATACTTACTTTGTTTTCATGTATCAAAAATGGAGATTCATGGCCATAATTGATAAATTCAATCGAAGCATTTTCCTTATCTATCATACAAAATAGCATGGTAGCATAGGATGGATCCTTTTGGTAATTATAATTATTCCAACTATGATATACGTAATTTACAAGACCTGCCAGATTTAAAGAATATCTGGGTGCAATATCCAAAAAACCACGGATACCGCCTACCAAAGACGCTCCATACAAACCTGTATTATAGCCATGATCCGTTACATCTCCAATAATAACAAACACTTTATTATCTATTTCCTCTACAATTAAGAAATCACCGGACACCGTAAATGCTGGCTGATAATAAAAGCTTTGCTCAAAATTTTTCATGGTTTTTGGTTCCATTGCACTAAGCTGCATGAGCTTTGCTAATTCCAGACTTTTTTTATAAACAGCTACACGTTCTTTGTATTTTTCCTTTTTTGCTTCTGCATCTCTGGTTTTTTCTGCTGCACCATCTAATGCAAAAGCAATTTCGATCCATTCTGCTAAATCTTTTTGGAATATTTTTGCATCGAAGTTCGTTTTTTTATAGAAACGTAAAGATACGGATTCTACCATATCTTCTGGCATCTCCTCTGCAAAAAGAAATACCGGAATTCCCTGATCTAAAATTTCATCTGTAATCATATCCGTCACGATTATTTGTGCATTATTTAGAGAATCTCCGGGGCGTAATATTTCTATTCCTTCTTTTTGAATATCCAATGGAATCATCTGAACGACCTGTTTATAAAAGCTGGAATCTTCGGTTACTACGCTGATTAAAGCATTCATAAAAAAATTCCTTTCTCTTAAAACAATCTTTTGATAGATCTCCACATTTTTTTGAATGGATGGCAAGGAATCGTTTCCGGACGGAGCAAATGATTTTTATTGATAAAATCCGTCCATTTATCGCCCTCTACCTGTTCCACTTCAATTTCACCACGAAATTCATAGCCACAATCAAAACAAAAGGCATTGATTTCATTTCTGGCATAATATTCACGGTAATCCTGTGGATTTACATATTTATACATACGTCCTTTTTTCAGCATTTTGTTTCTACGAAGAAACATATCTTTATCCGAAAACCCATCTGCTGGCATGATCTCACCAGTAAAGGTGCTTTGACACCTCGGGCACGGACTCATTCTTTCTACTTTCATCTGTGTTTTCCTCCTCTGTCTCAGATGGGAATGTATCATTTTCCGGATTTTCTACTGATGTTATAGGATTTTCCTGTTTTGTTTTCGTTGATGAATAAATCCTAGATTTATCCGCTGCCTGGGACGTCTTTTTTATACTACGAAATATATTTTTCCATTTATAGTGTTCCCTGGCTTCCTTTTCATTCATACCATTTTGAATGGCATTTTCCTTATATCCATCTTTTATAAAATCCAAAAAGACATAAATTACCGTACAGATAATTATGCCAATCAACCATTTCTCATTCATTTGATTACCCCTCTTTTTTCATTACAGTTCATTTTAAACATCTCCGAATCTAAAGCTTCGTAGAAGTTTCACATTACAGTCGCTCATCCCACGAATCTAATGATTCGTGGATAGTGTGACTTTCATTCTCTAATTCCAGCTCCTGTGCTTTATCTAAGGATTCTGCAATAGAAAAAGCTTCTTCTTGTGTCGGATAAACAGAAATCTGTCCATTTTCTTTATAATGGTCTCTGGAATCTTTATTCCAAATACAGTATCCCTGTTTTTTATAATCGGCACAAAAGGAGAAGGTAGAATATTCCTGAATTACAAAATTTCCACGTTCTCCTATATTTAGGTATCTGTCACCCATATGTTACCTTTCCGCATCAAAATCAAAATCATCTTCGATTTCTGTTTCTGCCGGTGTAAATGGTTTTGTGTCAATCGTAGACATTTCGGTACTCTTTGAGCTTTTTGTTAATGTTTCTTTCTGTTTTTCATCTAAAAGTGTAATTTTCATAAGATACGCCCCTTTTTCTCAACTAAACTTAATAACTCTTTTCCGGTTAAATCATATTCTGTATTTGTTGCAAGGAATACCAATCCAGCACAATAATCACTTTGTATGAATTTTCTTAATGAGTTTAAATGTGCTTCATAATTTTTTATCATGCTTTGGTTATGGTGTTCTTTTGCTTTTTGATAGCCTTCTACTGTTTTTTGATAATCCTCAAAAACATCTACAACAATCGCTGTCGCAAGTCTGATACATCCCTCGTCAGTGATCGATTTCGAAATCGTCTGTATCTTGTTCTCCGAAATCGATGTCTTCGTCTTTTTCATAGTCATCTTCGATTTCGTCTCCTATTTTTATTTTCTCTTCTCGCTTTAAAAAGGAATTCAGATGTTTCGCCGTTAAAAGCAATTTTTGTTTTTCCGCTGCTCCAATCCCCAAATTACTGGATAATCTGTCAATGTCCTTTGTAATATATGCCATATTTTTCTTTTTCCTCCATAGTTATATTTTTCTATATATATCTATGTCAAAAAAATAAAAAAAGGTGGGTATCTTTTTTGACACCTGCAGATATTTTTGTATCCACAGGTGCCTTAAAATCTTATTTTGTGAACTCCATATTATATTTAAAGGATTTTCCTACCTTACCATCATAGTTAAAGGACTCTACCCCAACAGGAGTAAGATAAGCATTGTATGTCTTACCGGATTTGGATTGTAATCCACGCATCAGGATCTTTTTCCCGGCAAGTAATGACTTAATCTGTGCGTCTGATAATTTCTTACCATATGCCTTTCCAAAGGTCATACCACATTTTCCGGAACAATAAGCTCCATATTTTCCGACTAATACATCTTTTCCACAAGATGGACATTTTCCAAGGCTCTCTGTCTGATAAGCCTGTGTGCGCATCTTAATGATATCTCTGTTTTTGATATCATTTGTAATGTCCTGGCATTCCTTGAGTAGTGCATTTTCAATTTGAGATGCCTGCACTTCACCATGACGGATTTCCTCTAACATCTGTTCCCATCTGCCGGAATTACTTACGGAAAACAGGGAGATATCGCCCAATGCATTAATCACACGCTCTGCTTTTTCTGTGGCGTAATATGCTTTCTTTTCTACATTGATATATCCACACTTCTTACATTCCTCTACAATCGTAGATCTTGTTGCGGGAGTACCAATCGAATAAGCAATCTTTTTATTGTCATCTCCGATATATTCTTCCGGATGATCCATTGCTTTCAAAATAGAACCGTCATTATATCTTACCGGAGGTTTTGCAACACATTCTTTTGTCTGGAAGGTAACCGGACGAATGATTGTATTGCTGTTAAAGGAAACACCTTTTCCCTCACGTAATTTATACCCAGGATTCAATACGGTTTCAAATCCGGCTTCCACATCAGAAACTTCCTTATAAATATATTCTCCCAAGGTATTTACGTTTCCGGGGATTGCAGTTACCGTTAAACTACGTACCTTTTTCGCAGGGGCAAAGATTGCTAAGAATCTACGCACAATCAGATCATACAGTTTCTTTTCATCTGTACTATTTCCTGCATATCCGGTACCGGTAGGGATAATCGCTGTATGACCTTCGCTGGCGATTGCTTTGTCATTGACGTAAGTTTTATCTGCCTTTACCTGATTCACATGTGCAGTTACCATAGATACATCTACATCTTCTTCCGGAGCTACCACAGAAAGGATGTTCCGTAAATCTACATTCGATGAAATGTATTCACAATCGGTACGTGGATAAGATACACATTTTGCTTCATATAAAGACTGTAATACTTCCAGTGTTCTTGCACCGGAAAAACCAAACTGCTTATTTGCTTCTACCTGTAAGGATGCAAGCTTAAACAATTTCGGTGCTTTCTGGGATTTTACTTCGTTCTTTACATCGGTTACCGTTGCATAATCAAATTTCGGCATACCAAGTAATGCTTTTTCTTCTGTTTCAAATTCCTCGTCACAGATAAAACAACATGTTCCATAAGTGAACACACGCTGCCAAGTGGATGTCTGTACGAAATCTCTGATGGCACGTTCTCTATCTACTACCATTCGGATGATAGCTGCCTTTACACGGCCTAATTTATAAAGTTCGCCCATTTTTAACGTGGTAACACCGGTAATATTCATACCAAACTGATAATCCAGATGCTGTCTCGTAAGTGCTGCATCAAAGATTGCATGATAATTACTATCATCCTTTAAATCCTGTAATGCAGCGATAATTGCGGGATGTGTAATATCATTTGACCAAAATCTTTTTACCGGCAGTTTATTCCCAACATACTGTAATACCAGATTTACCAGTAATTCTCCTTCCCCATCCGGGTCTCCTGCATGGATAATAAAATCATATTCTCCACTCTTTACTGCGTTTTTAATCTTCTGCAGCAGTTCAAATTTACCGGAATTTACTTTGTAGATATAAGGTACATCAATCGGGAAGTTTTCTAACTTCCATTTTCCATAAACCTCTTCATTGATCTCACTTGGTAATTTTAATCCTACCAGATGACCTGCCTGTGACAGGAAATCAATGTCAAATGCAAAAACATTTCTTGCACTCCTATAAGCCGCCTGAATTTCTCGCATCAAACTTGGTTTCTCTGCAATTAATAATGCTTTCATAAGTACTCCTCTCATTTTTACAAAAAGATATAAATATCTACTCTTTTATGTCAAAAAAATCCGTAAATTCTGCAAAAATGAGAAAAAATTACAAAAAAAATAGTATATCCCTTTCGAGATATACTACTTTTTCTTAGGATGCATTTGCTCTATGCTCTTCGATATATTGCTGCAATACCTCTGTGACTTCCTCTGATGTTAGATTTGCATTTTCCATCATATCACTTACTATCTGTAGTTCTTTATATTTCTTTTGTTGTAATAATTCTTCTAATTCTTTTGTTTCCGAATCGATACGTTTTTGTAAGGCAATGATCAATTCCTGTTTTGCTTGGATTTTTTCATCCAACGGTTTTCTTTGTCCTCTTGGCATATCTTATAAACTCCTTCCTAATCCTTAAATACAATTACTATTTACAGTATATGGACAAGTTTGTAAAAATATACCAAAATGTTAATTTACCCTACAAAAATGTTTTTGAAAATGTTGATACCCTTCACTTTTAGCAGATCTTTTTGTGATACAGATCCACTGGAAGTAATCAGCTTTGCAATATTCTCAAATAATACAGTAATCTCTGAGAAATATTCATCTGCACCGTAATACTGGGCACCACCCTGATAAATCACATATAAGTAGCTATAATCAGCGCCATGTGTCATCAGATTTAAGAAATATTCCACATCCTGAATGATGAATAAGCAATCGAAATTCTTATCGGTGATCAGGATAGCATAAATATCATCGGCTCTACTCTGAATCTCACGTAAGATTTTCTCAGTGTTCAATTCAGAGACTTGCATATGATTTTCTTTTACCGTAGCCTTTAATTGTCTGGACTCTTCCGGTAACAGTTCATCATAATCCTTTTCCGGTTCTACCTTTACTTCGACATCTTTATTTCTGGCATCTTCCTTTGGATGGGCTTTTTTATATGCCTGCTTATTATCATACATCTTTTTATCTGCTTCTGCTTGGATATCTTCTTTGGTTTTCTTGCCATCTCCAATCGCATATCCCACAGAAACCGCATAAATCAGATTTTCATCAATCGCCTTACTATCTGCTGTCCGCTTTTTCATTGCGATATTAAACTTCGCAATATCTTCTTTTATTTTCTTATCTATTTCCAGATAAGACCCTTTCCCTTGCAGAAGAACAATGAACTCATCTCCTCCTACACGATAGGCATTTTCCGGATATAGTTTTGTTAATTCCTCAGCAGTTGCTAAAATCAGTTTGTTTCCTGCGGCATGTCCCAAAGTATCATTTGCCATTTTCAGATTATTGACATCAAAGAACATAATGACGGTATTTTTTGCCTTAACAGTAGCAAGATCTTCATCATAGGCTCTCTTATTCTTTAATTTGGTCAATTCATCATGTGTTGCAAGATACTTATAGTCGGTTCCGGAATTCGCGTTCGATGTTACAGGTGCGACCACAGACGTTTCTTTCTTTCCACCAAATAGTCCCTTCTTTTCTGTCTGCTTGGGCTGTTTTTCGGGCTTTGCAGGTTTCTCGGTTTTCTCTTTTTTCGCTGCTTTTGCTTGTTCTGCATGGGCTTTCTTTTCTTCGGCTTTCTTTGCTTTTTCCTCTGCCAGCTTTTGTGCACGTTCCGCTTTTGCAGCTTTTTCTGCTTCTATCTCTTCAGGTGTCTTTTCCTTTGGCTTTGGAATCATACCGGCTAATTTACGTAAGGGATTTGCTTGTCTCCTTGCTTCCTCTTCGGCTGCAATACGTTCTGCCTCCGCTGCTTCCTCGGCTTCTCTTTTTGCCTTTTCTGCCTGTTCTATTTCATGCTGTTCTTTCCAAATTTTAGCTAATGCTTCCTGTCTGGCTTTTTCATCGGCTTCGATTCTTGCTTTTTCTTCTGCGGCAAGTCTTTCAGCTTCTGCTTTTGCCTGTGCAGTATTATCCTTATTGATATCCTGCAGTATATCATTCAGGTCCGTATTATCCTGCGTTTCTTCAATGCCCATACCACTGATAGACTGAAAATTGGGATCCTCCTGAAAGATAGCATCCGAAAATTCCTGGTCTGTATTCGGTGTCTCCTCCTCTGCTGGAGAACTTTCCGGTAAATCTCCACTCTCCGCCAGTACTGCTCTCCAGTCGTACTGGTTATCATCAAATCCTGCCATAACTTAAACCTCCAATAATTATCGTAACTATAAATCCAATCATGATATAAGGGAAAAATGCATATCTTTCTACCTTATCTTTTATTTTCCATGCTTTATGTCTGATCATAAAGATAACGCTCGCAATCAGATACATCAGCAGTATAAACAGTAAATTGGTCTCCGGTACCTCTTTTCCAAAGATTGCATAATAAAACATCATTGCCCAAAATGCATCTCTGTCTGCCTCTCCATACAATCTTGCAGCAGATAAAAACCAGATAACACCAAATGCCAGACCCATTGGAATATCGATCAGACAAAGAGTAATCATCAGTAATAATGCATAAGGAGAATAACTTAACAACTGCTGTGAAACCAAAGTAACCGCAGTCGGGGTTCCTTTTACATAGATATTTTTCTTTTTACAATACAGATAAATCAAAATATCAATTGCTAAGAATCCAAAGAATACCCACATCCAGATTCCAGATAAAACACCCGTATGCATACATTTTACAACATAACCGGCAAATGTGATTCCCATAATCGTGTGATTTAAAAATGCAGGTGTTCTACATTGATTAAATACATCGAAAAAGGACTGGATTGCCAAATAAACCAACATGCATACTAAAAGAATTACATTTAAAATCATACAAAACCCTCTCTTATTCTGCTCCGAACGGTAATACGAAATACATTAAAGCTTTTTCTTCTGCTGATAACTCTGAATTTCGGATCCGCATCAGATAATTTCCGGGGGATGTCAGCTTCATTGCTAAAGCCTGAATCTTTTCCGGTGGATATGCCTTTTCGAAGCTTTCACTTAAGTTTATCATGCCATCATACGTAAATGGATAATTCCCGGGTGTCCGAAGATTTAAAATCTCTAACATACGTATTCTGTCGTTTTCCTCAGCAGGTACTTTATGATTCCGAAGCGTCATTGCAATTTTTAATGAATCTCTACTATCTAATATAGCAGACCAATCGAAAAAAGTCTCATCGTTTTCCTCTGTTTCCCCTTCGATTGGAGATTCCTCTCCTGCTAGGGGCTGTTCTTCTTCTGGTAATTCGATTGCAATTTCCTGCACTTCTACATCTGCCAGATGTCTTAATGCTTCATGATTTTCAAATTCTGTATTGTCTGTGATGTACCATTGTCTATCTGTAATATCAAATTCTGCTCCAAGCGTAACGGCTTCTTTCTTTTTCGAAAATGGGACTGTGATTACTTCTTTCATTTTTTACCCCTCGTTTCTTTTATCTAATTATATATGTCAAAAAAATCCGTAATTTCTCAGATTTCAGAAAGGAAATTTGCAAGAAAAAATAAATTGTGTATTTTTACACTTTTTGATTTTTTTTTGACATAAATAAATATAGAGAAAGGTGGAATCAAAATGCAGGAAAAAAGTTATTGCGTCATGACTTTGGAAAAGGTCCATTCGATGGCAAATTTACAAATCAGACACGAGCATAATTTTCGAGAAATCGAATTAAAACATGTCGATAGCGATCTATCAGATAATAACAGAGAATTAGTCAATGATTCCGGTATGGATTATAAGGATTTATGGTACCGCCGGATGAAAGATTTGGAATTAAAGCATGGGAAGCCCGTAGTTGCAAGAAAAAATGCGGTATTAGCCTATGAAATCGTTACCACTTTCACCAGAGGTGCTAATGTAGATGTGGACGCCTGGGCAGAGGCAAATAAGAAATGGATGGAGGATACTTTTGGTGCAGAAAATGTATTATCCATGCAACTACACTTAGATGAAACGACTCCACATATCCATACAATAGTGATACCGATTGATGAACGTGACAGACTTTGTGCAAAAACCTTTACCGGTGGAAAAGCAAAAATGAAGCATCTGCACAATACCTATGGAAAAGCAATGGAACCTTTGGGATTATCTCGTGGGGAACGTTATTCCCGGACAAAAAAGGAAGATTTGGGTAGATTTTATGCACAGGTAGACAAAGCTGCAAAAGCCCATGCACCAGTTATGGAAGCAAATGAACCAGTAGAAAGCTATGTGCAGCGAGTAAATCGTTATATTCAGGATATCGAAATGGAAACTTTATATGAAAAGAAAAAGTGGAAACGATATGCAGAATTACAACAGACAAAGACTGCACAAATGTATGCGCATTATTCCGAAGCCATTAAATTACAGGACCAGATTGATGAAAACTGTGGACACAACTATCCTTTCATCAAAAACAGATTACAAACCTATCAACGGGTAGAACAAGCTGTTCCCAGAAAGACATTAAATGGACTATTAGAAAACATACTGATCAAATTTAAGATTTCCGAAAATGTAAGGGCAGCCCGCGCAGTCAAAAAGAAGAAACGTGACTTCTTTATTTCTGAGGAAGGTACTCCTGACGTAGAAAATAGATAAGAAAAAAGACGACTCATCTTTACCAATGGGTCGTCTCTTTTTGTAATTTAATAGCCTTTGTTCCGGCGATTTAAACATCCACTAATCTAAAGATTAGTAGAGTCTTCACATTTCATCCACTAACGTGGATTACATTTTCTTTCACGGTTTTCCCATATATGACCATCAAAGTTTTCGATAATCCTATCTACTCTTCTCCGGTTTTTCTCACGATAATCGGGACGGGAATCAAAATAATCGTCAGCCATATGATTTTCATCATCCCAACCGTCTGAATAACAAGCATAATCTCTTGCCATAATAGGTTCCTCCTTCGTCAACTATTTAGTTAGAAATCAATCTAATTCATATTCCAAATCTTTTTCGCACCTTGAATCATCAATTTCTCTTTTTTGAATTAATGATTCTGCTATATTATGATTAGATTTCAAAGCACTGAGACTATTAATTAAAAGATTGCACCTGCGTATGTACATTTCATTCTCATATGCTTTAAAAACATTTCTTGCCAATTCATCATTTCTTTCAAACGAATACCAATCTTCTGCAACGACAGATGGATTACCAATATCTTTTACATCAATCTGATAAATTTTACAATCTTTTATATAGATATACTGCCTAGAAGTTTCACAAGAAGAGTCTTCTTCATATACTTTAAATATTTCTAATTGTGATAAATTAATCTTGGTATCTTTGGCAAAGCAAAAATCTAATGGATTTTCAAGACAATAATGATAAATTGTTTTACCAACCAAGGAATTTAATTCTTCTTTTCTTAACTTTACCATATAGTAACCTCCATTTTAATTATGATGTGCAAATACTTTCTCACACACTCTTGCAATCCAATAACCTCTTTCCCCTTAACAGAAACAAACTTTTCTGATCCCCCTTGCTGCTATGGCGTCCTTTTATTTTTTTAGCTATTGTTTTATGTCAAAAACTTTTTAAAATTTGTTGATTTTTGATATTTATTTTTACATTATGCTATATTCACAAGCAAAAAAAGACCACCTAAAATAGATGGTCCGTTACTTTACTCTCCTATACCGAATTGTTTTACCATTTTTGTAGAAATGCTAACATAACCGCCAGACATGTCTTTTCCGATAATGGAACAGTATTTTGCAAAATTGGCAGATGCAAAAATATCAGAAATCTCTTCGATTTGTTCCTGTTTTGTCGTGGTATACATACCAGAATACACAATGACATCCTCATCCAAGATATGTGGCTCGATTACAGGGGCTGCCTTATTTATGACATGTTTAAATACAATCTTTTTATAACAGCTATTTTGTAATCCCTGACTACGGCCAAATAAAAACCAGGCTAAATTTTCATCCATGTCTCTGGTGCCAAGTTCTGCTTTGAAAGAAATAAAATAATCATATGCATTCGGAAATGATTGCTTTAATTTCTCTTCTGTGAACGGCTGATTTTTCTCATATGGAAAGATAACATAGGTATTATCCATAATACCATTATATTTGGATGCCTTTACACAACGATGTAATATGGTAGATTCTATTGTGCGAATATTTCCATCTTTATCACAAAAATATACATTTTTCTGCATATCTGTATGTTTCCCCATATAAGGAACTGATAACTCTTTATCTAAATAGGCATGTATGATATAAATCGCATCTTTATTTGTGGCAATCCCATTCTGCACAACGGCGATATCCTGTATTTTTGTTGGAAGATTTTTATTTTCCTCTAAAAATTTGATATCTTCATCTGCACTAAGATTCCATGCTTTATCTCGTAATTCATCTCTAAAATACGCATAGTTAAAATGATTTGCCGCTACCATTTCGTACATTGAAAATTCTTTATAATCAATCGAAAAGTCATCCCTGTTTTTGTTTTTATCCAGGATGCAAATGCATGTGTAGGTGTCAGCATCCTCAAAAATCTTGGAAGTCTTAAAATCATAAATCGCTGAAATATATTTGTTTTCTACCAGATAATTTCGGAATGCCTTTTGTGATGTGTTTTTCATAAAGGAATTCGGAGCAATATATCCAAGTTTTCCCGTGTCATTTAAAAGCAGGAGTCCAATTTCATAGAAAACAATATATAAATCGATCATCCCGTCAATAAAACGAAACTCTTTTATAATCTCTCGATAGGTTTTCGGAATATTATGAATTCTGATATAAGGTGGATTTCCGACAACATAATCCATTTTGCCTGCATATTTTTTATATGCTATCAATGTGTCTCCACAAATAAGATGATTCCAGCTAACATTTTGAATTCCATGCGTATCTAACAACTTATTCAGTCTTTCGATTGCTCTGTTATAAAGCAGGACGTCTTTTTCAATCCCAAAAATATGATTGTCCACAATCTGTACAATTTCAGACTTCGATAATCCTGCCCTCTCTCCTTCTATGATCACTCTTTTTACAATACTAATAAGAAAAGACCCATCCCCAAAAGATGGTTCCATAATTGTTTTTGTTAAAATCTGTGGTCCGGTATATCCAATCGTATCTAATATCATTGTTGTAATAGGTTCCGGTGTCATATACTGACCTTTATTCTTTCTGATACTAATATCGTTTGACATAAAATCAATAACCCTTTCGTTTTTCGCTACTGTTTTATGTCAAAAAATTCTCTATTTTTGCTTATTTTACATATTTATTTTTACAATATGGTATATTTGTGAGCACAAAAAAGACCACCTTTTTAAGACAATGTCATTAAGATAAGAGTCTTTCGAGGTCTTGACACCCTAAAACAACTACAAATCTTAAAACTGGCATTAAGTTAAGGCACTACAAAATAAAAAGAAAATGTCTATCGAGGTATAAAAACTTCGGTAGGCATTTTTTATTTGCATAAATCCTAAAAATAGACATGCTTTTGAGACTGGATTATCTCAGCCAGCCTTAATAAAAATATATATTCAATTTTTCTTTATGCCACACGATAAACAAACCAGACAGCTGATTTAGGCTTGAGGTTTCGCTTATCAGAACGTCCTTCTCTTACAGGAACCGTGTATGCCAACATTTCAATAAACATCATATCTGGTGGCTCATTATTATGTAATCTATAGTATTTCCTCACAATCAAACAAGCCATCTTGAAATCAATCACATATGGGTATTTGTGATTAGTCTGTGGTACTGATACACATGCAATAGAGCGACTTACTACATTAAACATAATAAAGTGTGCAAAGAGTTCCATTTTGATGAAATCGTCCTTTTTAGAGTGAAAGTTAATACCGCCCAAAGCATACTTCAATTCACGAAATGAAGTTTCTATATCCCAACGCTTGTGATACATTTCTTTCATACGTGAAATAGGAAACTCAAAGCGATTAAGATTCGTAAGCAACACTTCCCATTCTTCCCTACCAGTATCAGAATTGTTGATACGGAATTTTACAACTCGACACTTCACATCACAAAGCTGTTCAAAGTCCCATCTACGGTCTTTTGTATTCTCGGAGAAAGTTTCCTTGTAGTGTTTCTTGGCGTGTTGAATTAAATGAAGTTGCATAGTGTCTCTATAAAACTTATAGAGCTGTCCAGATGTCGTAACTTTAAAGGTCATCTCTAAATCACATTCTTTGTCTGGAAGATTTGCAATTTCACGGATGCCACCAAGACCTGCTTTGGTACGGATAATATAGCGGCAATCAGGCAGACGATTACAGGTTTCAATCATATTAAAGCCATCGTAACCCCTGTCCATAATTACAATATACTTGCCACAGTCTAATCGTTTCAACATATCAATCGCACAATTACGCTCGTTTGCTGATGATTTAGGCTGTAATACACAATCCTGATAGGTACGATTTTCAATATCATACAACAGATTTGCATGAACTTGGCAGTATGGCTTTACTGGTTCTCCATCTTTACGAGGTCGTCCATTTGGCACATTCATCACGAAATCGGACTTAGGATTATAAGGTGTTGTGAAATCCGAGCCATCTATAGCGAATACCCTGTATTTCCCATCCAGTAATTTAGGCTTACGCATGGTCTTATTGTATTCCTGTAAGATATGCTCAAAAATTTCGGTTTTTAATTTGCTTTTTGCCTGTTCATAGGCGGATGCAGTCATTCGTTCATCCAGATTAGGAAACGCATCCAATAATTCCGCATTCAAAGAATTGCCCTGCATGTTGAGAGTGACTTTTATTGTAGTCTTAGCATTCAGCTTACGGTTTCTGGTAAAATCACTTGGATTTTTGGTATACAAACCAATATCAGCTACTGTTTGGTCGATAACAGTATCTAATTCATCTAATATGTATGGTTGTATATCAGAGGACATAAAACATCACCTGCCTTCTGAAACAACAGATAGTCTTACGTTTTATTCGGTTATGTTTAGGAAAAATATCGACATATCGGCTCTTTTACGAGCAATTTTGATATGCAGATGGTCTGAAACATCTTGACAGAGAGACTTCCCTGTATTAGAATAATCCTTGTAAACACATAACGAATTGATACGCAAGTATCGTTGAGTTAAAGGAGCATCAGCAAGTCTTTGGTCGGAGGAGCTGGTGCTCTCGGTCTATAGTTATACATAATTATTATACAACTTTATCTATATCCACGCAACAAAAAAGAACCGTTATCTCGTATTTGGAGAGTTAACAGTTCTTCTTTTTTCATGTAGTCATGGTTAATAATATGTTGTTTAATGCAAATCGTCTCTCAGTATATTTCTACCTGATAACATCACCTTCATTGTATCTACCGATGCTTTATAAAAAGTTTCACCAGTTCCTATTACAAACGAATCTTCTCTGTTTTCTACAATAGTTTGCTCAAGGTAAGCATCAACTTTATCTGCGCAACCTATTATCAGAACTTCAAACATTTGTTGTTTTGCACATGCTCCAAATCCATCCATATGTGCTCCTATACAATGAGATACTTGGGTAATAACATTTTTTACATATTCTTTTGATGTAGAAATATCATCCCTTGCATATTCAATTTGGAGTTTGTAGGCAATATAGTTAGCACCTTCAAATCCATGTCCTAACAAAGCCTGATTCATTGAAAGTGTATGCTCGTTTGTAAACTCTACTTGATTTTTGTAATCAAATAATTTTCCCACATCATGCGTCAATGCACAAAACTTAATCAAATCTATACTTACAGAACCTTTATAAAATTCTCCTAACCTGATAGCATTTAATGTTACATTACAAGTATGTACAATTAAACCACCTGCATAATTATGGTGTTGCCAATCTGACCCTTTAATTGTTAGAAAAAGCTGCTTGTTTTCTTCCAAAACTTGTAAAGCTACTGTTCTTAAAACAGGCTCATGAATGCCTTTGGCTATTTTTTTACAATACTGAAATGCTAATTGTGGATTTGTTATACGTTTATCATCCATAAATAATCCTCCGATTTTTAATATTTTGATTACTCATATACTTTTCTTCAAAAAACACCCCTCCCTTTTCGTATTGAGAAAATGAGAAGGGCGTAATTTTTTGCTTATCTTAATGACATTGCTTTTTAAGATGGTCTTTTTTCTTATTATAATATATCCGTTTCAATTTATGCACTTTTTACAGAATATAACAAAAAAATCTTTTTACTGTTTTGTCTTCTTATAATCCTGCACCAAATTACCACAACACAATGGTAACTCCGCCTTTGCAGCAACATCTACGATTACCTTTAATCCGCAGCTCTCTACCTTTTCTTTGATCTGATTCATGTTTTCCCAGTTCCACTGAATGGCATCTTCGAGTCCATGTTCTTTGGTAGCTGTCGTGATATTTAATGGGGTAATCTTTACACAAAATACATTCGGATCTAAGCCATACAACTTATTAGGGTCTAACTCCCATCCTGCACCACAAATGAAATTCAAAGTGATTAGTCTGTTATTATTCGGCATATTATTAAATGCCTGTTTCATCTCTTCGATGGTAACCACATTTGCTCCACCAAACAAATACTTCCTCTCCTCTTCATTTGTACTGTTCGTGGAAATCTGAATATGCATAAATCCATCCAGATACTCCTTTACAGACATAACCTCATCTCTTAATACATCAACAGGACCTTTTCCTCCTACCTTTACTTTGGGCAAAATGGTATTGTAGCAGGGTAAGAATGTGAATCCCTCTCGATAAGTTTTCATATCTCTCATTACCTGTAAGATATTCTGCCAGTTATACTGAGGTTCTCCCATACGGGCAAAACCAACCTTGATTTTGTCACTCTTTGTTACTTCCGGATGGTTACTAAATACAAATTCAAGTTGCTCCCACATCTCTTCTGTCGATAAATTCCCGTGGAAACCCAATTCCGGTACCAAACAAAACTTACAATGCTGGGGACATCCATACTGTGTACTGATTGCAGTCAGCCACTTTTCCTCAAAGGGTACCAGATTCTTCTTAATCAGGTCTACATCATCTGTCATAATGATTTCCTGAGATTTTCCTCTCGTGTTTACATCCTGCATGGATGTGGTTTCTATGTAGAAATTCTTCTCCTTATTATACAACACATAAACACTACCGCTGGGATATTTGTACTCTTTAACTAATTCAAAATGCTTCACAGCTCTCTACCTTCTTCCTTTGCATATAGATTTTTGTTTATCAGCTCATCAATGTTTTCCTTAGTTACAATAACAGGACAAAAGCTTTCGTGAGCTATCATTTTTGTCAGTCTAGGAAGCATTACTCTGCAGTCATGACTCACATATTCTTTGGCCAACTTTTCAGCTTCTTTTTCATTTTCAGCTTCAACTGCAAACAGGTATGTCCCGCAGCCTCTTGATGAATGGATATCTTCTACAATGTACAGCATGTTATAATTCCTTTCTTAATTAGATTTGTATAAAATTTTGTATTTTTCACTCCGCGTTCCGCGTTCTGCATTCCGCATTGCCCTTCTCATCCACAACTTTGTTCAATTTCTTCATACTTCTTCATCCATGTTTTTCTATCCTCTTCTGTATAACCGAAGAAATAGGGATAAAGCTTGTTATTCGTTGTGAAATAATAATTATGATATTCTCCATCCGGTAAAAACATCACACCGGGGATATCAATCGTATCTTTCACCTTTAAAAAGTTCTGATAAGCATTTCGATTGCCAAACATCTGCCTGAAGGTTACCTGTTTTACACCGATATCATGCATCTTATTTATATATGCAAGGCAGTCCTCTGTGGTCATTCTCTCATTTAATACATTGATGACTCTCAGCTTCGTAGTCTTTTCAATTTCAGGAAGCATCATCCGTAATTGTTCCATTGCTTTTGTATCATAGGATTCGATACTTAAAGCAATCTTTCGGAACTTCTGAATCAAATCCATATCGGTCGGCAGGATTCTGGTATGGATATCCAATTGCTTTCCATATTTTATAGCCAGCTCATACATCCGGTTATAAAAATCGATATTTTCCTGCCAATGATAAAAAGGATCTCCACCACCGGATAAATTCACAGTTGGTGCCTCCGATGCAGCAATACATTTTTCCAGATAATCCCAGTCTATTTTATTTTTATCGGTGACTGCATTCTGTAAAATCGGATGATGTTTCGTGATACAATATTTACAATGACAATCACAACCAAAATTTGTGATTACCGTAAAGCCTTTATTTTGTTCCGTATACATATAAATTATCCTTTTCATGTTTAATTTATAGATCTACTGTCTTATGTCAAAAAAATCCGTGAAAGTCCATAATTTAAACATAAAAAATAGAAACTTTTTAAAAATCTCTACTTTTCTTTCATAGTTAATACCAAAGTATCTTTTTGGACTGTGGTGATGGCATTCGAAATCTCATCTCCTAAAACTTCTATCTGCTGAGAAGTACTGCCATCTGCATTATATCTACCACGCATCGCACATCCGATAGCTATTTCACCACAGACAGGTTTTATTCCATCTGTGGTTTTTGAAAATTTGCCATTTTTTCATCTAAGCATTCATAAGATTCATCATATTGTGCTTTGTAAAGGTGCTCGGTGATCAGTGAAATTACATTTGTAACAATGGAATTGCCAGCTTGTTTATATCCTTGGGCATCTGACATTCCGACTGCTTTACAGCGATCTACATCAATATCATCAAAGCCCATCAGTCTATGGCATTCCTTTGGCGTAAGCTTACGGATGCGGATGTATGGAGTTATATATGACGTATCAGAAGAAATCGCAATTTTAGGTCCTTCTCCTTTATTTGTAGTAAGAGTTGGAGCTAGTCCATTCTCACCAAAAACATTCCCGTTTATACCTTTGCCCGAAGGATTTATATTGCCAATCTTTTCTATAACGGCAGTACCCTCAGATTTATGATTTGAAATACCTCTGTCTTCCTTGGCAGTGATACAATTTGCACGTTCTATGATTTGAGGAGAATTATGGGATTTATCGCAGCCATATTTTTCGATAATACCTTCATAACCTTTTCCGGATTTGATATTTTCTTCGATATTTCTGCTTCCATTTTTGAAATAGGATGCTCTGACACAAGATGCAATTTCAGCTCCTCTGGTAGTAGTAATTTTTTCTAATTTACAGATACCTGTCTGTGCTGCAGTTAATGTCGGAGATACTGTCCCATTTTCCTGTACTCTGCCTCTTCTGGTAGTGGATCCCGGATAAGATAAATCAGCTACGTCCGGTAAATCACATTTGATATATCCATCTTTTGTAGCCTGCTTTACACTCACAGTGTCCTCATCTTCCGTTTTGATCAGATTTCCAAGGAAACTTGCCACCTTTTCATCGGATAAATAATATCTTTCCTCTACAGTATTTTCTAATACATCTTTTAATCGGATACCATTATCAAAGGGAACAGGGAATGTAAATTTGCCGGTATCTATCTCTTTCAAAATAGAAAATACAAAGATACGCTTTCTATTCTGAGGAACTCCAGCATTTTTGGCATTAATTACCTGATAATAAGAATGATATCCGAGATTTTCCAATCTCTCCAACCAATTATTAAAGCTATCAATATACTTTTTGGATACCAATGCATCCACATTTTCCATTAACAGATATTTGGGCAGACTTCCATTTTGTTTTGCGGTTACCAATAATCGCTCTACTTCATATAGTAATCCCGATCTGGTGGATTTAACATGTTTGCTTCCACATACTGGACAAAGATACCTTTCCTCCACAGAATAAGCAGCAGGGTCATAAGTATGTCCACAATCCTGGCAAGTCCATTTTAGTCCCTCCTGATGACCGGCAATGGAAAGATCGGTACATGGACAACTATATGTAAGAAAATCACAATCCGGTAAAGCATCAATCTGCATCATATCTCCCAGATTATGAGACAAATGATCTGCTAACCAATACTTTTCGATGCCTTTTGTCTTATCCTTTTTACGACAAAGCTTATACCAGTCATATGGTTTGTCGTTTTTGAAATCATATCCCAGTCTTTTTGCAGTGAGTTCTGCTGCCATTTCTTCTTTACTAGGATAATTTTCATAAGATTCGATCAACTCATTCGTTAATCCACAATGAATTGCTGCATAGCTTACCACAACTTCTTTATCGAGATCTGCTGTCGCAACGGATTCTACCTGAAATAATCCAGTATGCTCCAATCCTTTTGCCTGTGCGCCAATTCCACTACATAATTCTACAAGTCTTAAGTTTTTCAATATTGTCTATTTTAGACAATCCGGATTCTCATACACCTTTCTTTGATTTGACGTTTGCAACCGTCACTTACTTATGTATAAAAAATCTTGAAAAACTCGGATTTTTGAAATTTATTTTACATATATAGATATAAATTCCAAAAAATAGACAGGAGATTCCAATGAAAAATATTTCAATTTATGATTTTTATATCAATAATAAAACAACGAAAGATTTTATAAGTTTGGATTCCATTCGGAAATATAGTTATATAAAATTGGAAAGAAAACATGATTATATTCAGTGGATATTTCCTCTAACAGAAAAGAGTAATTATAATAGAAATGCGCCCATATTAACACCATCTGATATAGAAATACTCAAAAATAATGAAGTCTTTAGAAATAATATGATTGATATGTTAAATATCATGTTAGACTTTTATGGTTTAAAGGATTTTGGTGATTATATAGATAAAGGCAGTAATTTCACTAAGCGGAAATGGAATTGGATAAACCTATTTGGTGTGAATCATAATTATCTGAGGCTAACTAGAATCATAAAAAGTTTATATTTATTTGGATTTACAAAACAGGCTAAAAATTTACAAAGCTGTTTACTAAAATTATCGAAAGAATATCATTTCCCTCATAAAACTATAAAATATTGGATAGAAAGCATAAAGTGAAAAAGATTCATAATAACATTATAAAATAAAAAACCACCTTTTATTGGGTGGTTTCTTATTTATGTAAACTTTTTGGTGATTTTTGAAATTTATTTTCGTATTACGGCAACAAAAAACCCATCTTTTATGGATGGGCTTCTGGTCTTACATAATTGATATTTTACTTCTTAATCTAAATCTTCAGCTAATAACTCAGCTAATCTTTTTTTGCCAATTTCAATAGCTTCCCGCAATTTCTGAATTTCCCGTTCCTTAGCTTCCTGCTTCCTTTTCTCTGCCAGGGCACGGTCTTTTTCATATATACTTTTTCTTATATTGTGTACATTTTTTGACAACCTTTCTGGTTTCAATAATCATTTATTTTTAACGTCTCCTAACCTAAGCTTTCCAAAAACCTCTGGTTATTTTCTCGTAGCTCCCGCAAGGTCACCGGAGCGTATCCATTGATCATACAACCCGCATTAAAGGCGTTTCCCCTGGCAGCAAAAAGATGTGGAATGTCAGGCAGTTGTGTTTCATCTTCCTTTGTATTCCCACTACTATTATGAACATGTCCATATACATGCAGCGTACCTCTGTGATAGCCATCCCACTCATAAATGGGATAATGACAAAGGATGACCTGTCTCTTTTCACCATCTAAGGTATCCACAATCTTTGTCAGCATATCTACTGACTCAAAATATCGCATTGCCGCAGCATTCTTTAATAATGCTCCATCATGATTTCCAATGATCAGATGCTTATGTCCCGGCAATTGTCTCAAATACTCTACCGGATTCTTCTTATCATGATAAGCAAAGTCTCCCAGGATCCATACATCATCATCCTTTTGTACCGTATCCTGCCACTTATTTATCATATAACGTTCCATTTCTTCGACATCCGCAAATGGTCTGTGGTCAAATCGAAGTACATTTGCATGTCCTAAGTGCATATCTGAAATATATCTATTCATATTCTTATTTACCTCTCTAATTTTCTATTGTCGTTTCTTAGATACCGGATTCCATCTACATAAGCTTGTATCAGGTTTTCTCCCCAAAGTGTACTATACAAACCACAGGAAGTGAAATTATGTATCTCAATCAGTGCAGTGCCTGTTTTCCCTACCATTACATCTATGGTATAGGACCTCAGCCATTTTTCATGGTAATTGATAAGTGAGACTGCCTTTTTGATTAGATTTATATCCGGAAAAACAGTACAATCTCCATTATAATAAGATATCTGTTCTATTTCTCCCTGAAATACATACACACGATATTCGGTTTCAATGGAAAAGAGACTACTTACGAGATAATCTGATGTCTTACTTAAAGTAAATACTGCGCCAGATGTATCCTCTGCAAATAATTCATCGTTGATTTCATAGTCAGCGTTTACAATTTTTCCAAAATTTTTCAGTTTTGAAACATCCTTTAAAAAGTAATTCCCATGTCTTGGAATCGTATCCCATTTTACAATTTGATAATCTCGCTTTAAAAATTCATCGGTCCGTAGATATTTCGGTATTTCAATGGGGTTTTCATGTAACTGTAAACAATCTTCTACAAAAGGAATGGCACCAACAGGATAAACATTTTCCTGACATTTCCTTGGTATCTCTATTGTTTCATAGGTATGCAAAAATCTATATTTTTTTAATTGTTCTTCCAAAAGAATTCTTTCCATATTCAATTCTTTGGTATTTTCCAATAGAAACTGCATAATTATCCCCCGTTTACTACGTCCTATTTATATATGTTAAAAAAAACCGTAAAATAATAAAAATAGAGGATATTTTTTTAAATACCCTCTATCTCATAAGTTTATTCACAGCTCGTATTCTTCTTGTTGTAGTTCCTTTTCTTTTACGCTATCAGCTATTTCTACAATACCAGCACGTAATAATCCTGTCAGATCCGTTGTATAATATTCCGTTTCATGTACGGTGTCATCGTTTGGTGTTACAGGTACCAGTACAAGTTTATAATCAGCTTTTACTTCTCTGTTAAATCTTTCTTCCACTTTACATATAGTATCTTTAGTGCCATATGCTGTATCTAATGGAATAATAAATCTTGCGTTATCAATACCATCCGTCAGAATTGCCTGACATAGTTCCTCAGAAGTAATCCATTCTCCTCTTTCTATCTTCTCTTTTAGTTCCAGCATAGAAATTTTGATCCAGTCATCCAGATAGATTTTATTACGATTCCAGGTAAAGAATTTTCCATTTTTGTCTTCTCGGATGGTGCGATCATAAGATCTTGCAGCTTCTTTATCATAAATTGCTACATCTGTATAAAAGTCATTACTCCATACAAAAACATTAATGATATCATTTCCACATTTGTATTTATACGTCATGCATCCCTATCCTCCATATCCATCTCATCCATATCGTCTCTTTCCAGACTTTCGATATAGACGCTGCCACAAAGTCCATGACATTTGGAATCCATTTCATGGAAGACCCGCTCAACAATTTCATATTCTTTATCCGTTAATTCAATCTCCATATCGGCGGACTCTTCTGCTGCCATAGTGATCAGATAGTTATGTTTTTTATCATCCTGTCCGTCTGTCATTTTTTGCCTGCTAGGGGCGGTCTTTTCCTTTGCATCTATATACCTGTAATCTCCCGTAATATCCAGATAATCTTGTATCATACAGGATTTAATAAAATTGATTTCTTTTGTAAAATTTCCGTGGTCATCATTTTCAAAAACAGGTAGCCAATGCATCATAAGTTGATTCTCAGATTGGAATTGATATAATAATTTATCTGAATCACTCGCATAATAGCAAAGTATTGTGCCATCATTGCCCTTTTTAAATTCATAACCATATAGATTTGAAATTGTTTCTAAGATGTCGTTTTTTGTCATAATACGTCTCCTTTTTTATATTGTTATTTATATATGTCAAAAAAATTTAAAAAAGTACTTGACTTTGCTATTTTTGTAGACATGTTATAAAAAATAAGAAACGTTATGAAAAAAGTAGATAGACGTATCCCTTTTTCATGAGGATTTTGCAAAAAAGCAATATGGTATAATAAATATATAAAATACAAGGAGGAAGAAAAGTATGATGACTCAAAAGCTTTTAGAAATCTATGAGGATGGATTTCTGCACAGTAATGAAGAGGTTTACCAGATTTTGAATGCTACGGATGACCGTACCAAGCATCTTATCCGCAGCTTACAGCAACATCTGAAAAAGGCTGGTAAAATCGAAAATTTTGCCTATGGATACTGGCAGATAACAATTTAATTTAAGCACAAACAAAAGACTACCGGCGAAACACCAGTAGTCTTTTTGTTGCCCCGCGCAGGAAAGAAAAGAACGCTCTTACTCAGACTCGAACTGAGACACCGATATCTCGGCTACTGGCGATTTTCGAAACCGCTGCCTTACCAATTAGGCTTATAAGAGCAATGGCGTACATAGTAACCGTTATGTTGCCTTTGCCTCTTGGCTACAACGCAGTGTACCTAGCAGGACTCGAACCTGCAACACCAGACTTAGAAGGACTGTGCACTATCCATTTGTGCTATAGGTACATAAATCTAATTTATAATGCTTAAATACTAGACACCCTGGTGGGATTCGGACCCACGATGTTGGTTTTGCAGACCATTGCCTTAGACCACTGGGCGACAGGGTGTATATAAGATTATTATAATACGGACGGTGAAACTTGCATAATTTAGACTACACCCGTATAAATATCTCCAGACAGATTTGAACTGTCGTTCCCTGCTTGAGAAGCAGATGTCCTAGACCACTAGACGATGGAGACTTAAACACCGTGTTAGGGATTTGAACCCCAGAGACTGTTACATCCAGACTGTTTTCAAGACAGCACCCTCGACCAACCGGACACACGGCATATTTAATAAAAAATTTGCTATGTTATAGAATTTCCCATTCCGCATCTGAATAATTTTTAATATCCTTTTTTCTAAATGGTAAATCAAAATATTTACATCTTTTTCGAATAGAATTATCAGACACTCCGTACTTTTTACCAATATTAGTAAATGACATAGTTCTTATCAAAAGTTTTAATTCTTTTCTATCGATATTAAAGTGTCTATTATTTATACCATTTATTTTATTAAAACAATTTTGACAATATATACTACCAGATGAAATATTCTTTTTACACATAACACAGTGATTTAATTCATGCGCAATTTTTATATTTCTACCACGATATGTATTCATTTGTGAATCACAATTGGGACATAACAATCGTAAATTTTGTAATCTATTATCCGTTTTAATACCATTAATGTGATCCAAATGTAGAACAATATTGTTGTTATTCCACTGAGAAATGCCACAAATATCACATTCGTAAGGTTTGGTTCTCGTTTTAAGATAATGCTTTTTTAATGTATGTCCAGAAATACAACCTCCATCTATAAAAATATCAGAATCTGATAATTTATTGCGCGAAATATGTAATTGCTTATCCTTAGATAAATCTTCTCTGGTCAATGACAATTCACGCATCCTAGCAAATAAAACCGTTCTCGAAGCACTACCGCTTGTTGATAAACCGAGTGATCTTAATATAGCAGAATAACTATTACAACTTCTGAATAAAGATATAAATTCTGAATCAGACAGTGTATATAAAATGCTACTGTTCTTATTCATTTTGAACCTCCAAAATTTTAAACAAATACTACAACTTTTTACATGCATTAATCAAAGCAAACAGGCGCAGTAGGAATCGGACCCACATCTTAATTTTTGGAGAATTTTATTCTAACCATTAAACTATACGCCTATAACGGAACGAGAGGGACTTGCATAGTATTTGTCAGGACAAATACCTTGCAAATATTAACTTTGTTAATATTTGTGCACCCACAAAGCGTGGATTTACACGACATGTCCGGTTTCCAACCAGGTCCTGTACCAATTGAGGCATCGCTCCATTTGGGGCTTTCGCAACCCCTGTTATTTTGATATTTTATCTGCAATTCCAGATGCCACATAGCTGTCTGGTTTTACATATACTTCGCAATTTGAAATACTTCCTTTTACCCATCCGACAAGTTCAGGTATTAAATCTTTTGTTTTTCCTTTTTCAGAATATCCTGCATCAATATGGATAGAAAAAGTAGTATTTAGAAAAACTTCTTCGTACTCTTCTGTTTCTAACAAACGAATCAGCCTATCTGCTATTTCCAAAGAGTCTCCGGTTTCCATCTGTAATTTTGTTCTTACATCCAGAATACGATCTCTATTATTGATTTTATAGAAAAATATACCTCCATGTCCCTCGCAGATAACAGCAATGACATTTACTTCTTTGGTATAGCTAAAATTTTGTGAATCCGTGCCAATCGTAATTCGTATATTTGTATCATATTGTTTCATACGATTGTAATAATCACGGATATATTGTGGAATTTCTTCTAATGTCAATTTTCCATGTGTTGGAGATGTCCAAGTTTGATTATTTTTCATTACTATTATCCTCCTTTCGGAATTTTTAAGTCTGTAAATGCTCTCATGGCGATTCGAACGCCAATCCCAGAGTTCGTAGCCCTGTCGTCTATCCATTAGCGTATGAGAGCCTATAAATGTGGCATGAGAGACTCGGGAATGTAGTCCACATTAGTGGATGAAATGTGAAAGATCCGCTAATCGTTAGATTAGTTGATATTTAACTCCCAACCAACGGCTTAGGGAATGCAGTCTACGTTAGTTGACGGAATGTGAAACGTTTGTTTAAGACCGTTGCTCTATCCAATTGAGCTATATAGCTATAACGCAGTGTAAGGGACTCGAACCCCTGTATCCGTTAAGATAATCTCAGATTAGCAATCTGGTGCATTACCAACTCTGCCAACACTGCATGATTTAATTACATACTGTGAGAAATATATCCATTTTCTTCTACCCAAACATATACCCTCCTTATTTTAAGGTATTAAATGCAAGCTAATGGATTTGCACCAATGACTTCTCGCGTATCAGACGAGTGTTCTGCTAACTGAACTAAGCTTGCATTGAGTGGAAGGTGTTGGAGTTGAACCAACTACACCTAGGGCTTCAACCTAGTGCTCTACCAGTTGAGCTAACCTTCCATAAGTCGATGATAGGGGATTTGAACCCCTGTTTCTGCCTTGAAAGGGCAGTCTCTGATACCTCTCGAGTAATCACCGATATTTAAACAAATATATCTCCTTTTTCTTATTTTTGAGTGCCCCCGATTGGTAACGATCCAATATCCTGTGGATTTTCAGTCCACCGCTCCGACCTCGTAAGCTACAAGGGCATATAATGTATGAGCGACTATGGAGGGATTCGAACCCTCGATAAATGCATAGACAGTGCACCGCGTTGACCTCTTCGCCACATAGCCATATTTATTTTAAGGGAGACAGGTGAGATTCGAACTCACGACCTCCAGAGCCACAATCTGGTGTGCTAACCAACTGCACTACTGCCTCCATATTGAAATATAAACGACTCATGACGGTTACGATCCGTCTTTCTCTACGGTGACAGCGTAGCGAGTTAACCATCCCTCCCATGAGCCATATTTTATTGTTTTAAATCACTTCCGTGATTCAGCATCCGGTACGGGAGTCGCATAGTATTTGCCAGAGCAAATACCTTGCAAATATTAACAGAGTTAATATTTGTGCACCCGTGTCTCTTAGGAGTGAAATTCCTAAATCCTAACCGCTAGACCCACCGGACATATTTTATTTAAGCGACCCCGGAGGTAGTCGAAACCTCATCTTCGGATAGACAGTCCGATATAATAACCGTTATACCACGGGGCCATATTGCTGCAATCAAGTGAAACATCCTCTAATCTAGTTTCGAACTGATTACAAATTTTTACATAGAAAAATGAGACTACCAAAATCCTGATAGTCTCATTTTCCTTCTGTCACTACAAATCAACACACGTTAATATTTATAAAAAGAAAGGAGCTTTCACGCTATCTTAGATTAAGGTTTTATCTCGCTATGCAGTTTTTCATCATCACAACTAAACCAGAAACATTCATGTTCAAAATGTCTGATTTCCATATCTCGCTGTGAACTACCATTTTTTATAAAAAGCTCCCCCTAACAAGCAGGAAAATCAACGTTCATAGTCATAATCCTCTTCCTTTTCTATCGTTTTCGTATTTTTGTAATCATAATCGTAGTCATCATCATAATCTATATTTTCTTTTTGTCTTTTGTATTTATACTCATTTTGATTATCTTCAGATACAATTTTCTTTAATGCTTTTGCTACATCACGAATATTTTCTGGGTCATCCATATCAATTTTGAATCCCCTTTTTCCAACTACGATATAATAATCATCTGTAACATAGCGATTATATATTGTATATCCCCTGGCAGTAAGAAAAGATTTGGCACTATCTAGGTATTTGACAGCATTATTTATTTCCATTTTTCGTTTATACAATCGTTTTTCGATATTTTGTCTTATCTTAATATCTTGATTCGATAGTCTTTCTACATATTTTTCTTTCTGAAATCCTTTTTCACATTGTAAGCATATCGGAGATTTTTCATCCATTTCCTTTTCTTTATATAATATCTTATAGGTTTTCAATTCATTCTCTAAACCTTTTAATTGCGTTTCTGTTGGATCAGCGACAAAAGATCGGATATAATAATTTCCATTATCTCGATTAAAATCCAAGAATAATAAAATTGTGGTGTCTTTTCCATTAGCATCAACAAAATGTGATTTTGTGACATATTCTGCTTGTTCATTTGGAAAATATTTATTCTGGTGGTACTTATATATAGTAAAGTCAATTTCTAAGGCAATTTTTAATTGTTGAAAGTGAGTCATTTTTTCTTTTACAAAATGTTTTTTACATATATTAGAATCAAAAGATTCCAATATATATTTATTTTGTTTTATATTTCTTATAATATCTTCATTTTTGGGTATTTTTCCATTATTCAATTCTTTTAGATACTGTCCAAGTCCTGTTAAATGTGGGAACTCATATTTGGAGAATTCTATAGAAATTTTATGATGTCCACCTAGATATAGGTTATATTTGATATTATCGTTTGTAAAATTAGTATAATAATATTTGTAATTATTATGTATCGTATTCTTTTGTGCCATTTTTATACCTATCCTTTACTTATTTATGTATAAAAACAGCAAAAAAATACCCTATCCTCTTTTTGAGTGATAGGGTAGCGATTTTTGTCGTTGGAGACCGCAGCTATCGCAAACTCGGCATATGTCCGACCTATTGTTTATCAGACCCGCTGGATGGGCACTGTCCAACACACCCCCATCACTACACGCCCCAGATGCGTCTTGCGCAGAGCCAGGGTAAAAGTAGGGGAACCAAAGTTCCTTGCCTCTTACATATATATTATGTACAAAAAAACCGTAAAACTCAATACTTTTTGAAAATTATTTTTGATTTATTGAAAAAATCATACCTAGCAGAAAAATCAACATACATCTATATCTATATTTGTATTTATTTCATCTTTGTCTATTGTCGGCTGTGTTTTTTGTATCGTTTGTGTTTTATCTTTATCTAATATAGTGGTTAGTTCTTTTATAGCATTTTGTATTTCTGTGATATTCGTATCATCAAATGCAATTACTATATTTTTGTCAACATGTATTTCCAATCCCATATCTGTATAATTGTTTCTTATGATATGATGTTTAGAAATTTCTAATTTTAAAGTGTCGAGTTGATTTTTCTTTTCTGCCAAGGCTTGTCTTTGTGCTTGCTGCATTTGTTGTTTTATCATTTCTTTTACTTTTTGCTTGTTTTGAATTTCTTTATTTATCTTTTCTTGCTCTTTTTGCTCCTGTGGTGTAAGTTTTTCGATGAAATCCTCTTTCTTAAATCCAGATTTTCCTATTTGTAAAACCATAGGAGTCATACCTTTTTGATTCTTTTCTTTACATAAAATTTTAACTGGTTTTAATGAGGCTGTCATATCTTTGATTTTTTCTTTATCAGGATTTGCAACAAATGATCTTATAAAATATTCACCATATTTTTTCGTATCTATAAATAATAATATAGTAGTATCTTTTCCATTTAGATTTTTGAATTTTGATATCGTAACATATTTTGCCTCTTCGTTTGGGAATGATTTATTTTTATGATAACTATAAATGTCAAAATCAATATCGAGTGCAGCCGTTAAATCTTGAAAATTTTCCATTTTCTCTTTTACAAAATGTTTGTCACATATAGTTTCATCAAACGTATTTATGTCTTAATTTCCACGTTTTGCATCTCGGAATACATTGGATGATTTTTTCATCTCATTTACTGTTTCTTTTAAATATTGTCCAAGTCCAGTTAGGTGTTGAAATTCATCCGCCGTAAAAATTAGATTTATCTTTTTTCCATTACCAAGATACAAATGGTAAGATAATAATTGATTCAATATATTCGTTTGATAAAAATTTGCATTCGATTGGATTAGATTTTTCATAGTCATCCTCCTATTCTTATATGTAAAAAAAGAATAGAAAAATGGATACAAAAAAGTCCACCTCATTACTGAAATGGACTTTCGGACTGTTTTAACCGTAGGGCAAAGCTCACAGTCAACTTTGCATGTGTCGCACCCATTTTTTATGCAACCTGCTGGATTGGTAGCTCCTACTGCCCCAATCTCTACACGCCTCAGATGCATCCTGTGCAGAGCCGAGGTAAGGATGGGGAGATATAATCTCTTGTTCCTTACATTTATAATATGTCAAAAAAAACCGTAAAAGTAAAGCTTTTTTGATGATTTTTTTTTTGAAATATAACTTGCGCATTGCTGGGGTAAAAGTGAGGAGATATAATCTCTTGTTCCTTACATTTATATTATGTATAATTTCAATTCACAGTAGATATTTTCACAGAGCCTGACAGAACTTAATTTAGAACCTATCAGTGGAGGATATCTATCTCTCTCTGCCTCCGACTGACATTATTTACATGTTTACATCATATTTTGTTAATGTTATCTGTCTTCCAGATTTTACCTGTGCGCCATGATTGCCGCCCCACACAGCAAACGCTAACATCAAACAAACCAAACCAACGGAAATAATTCTTTTGCCCATATTTACCCTCCTTATTAAAATTCAACCGCTAAATTTCTAACAGAATCCGGCAATACATTTTCACAATATTCATGTAAATGATATAGATATTCTGTGTCAGTCGTTGTTTTGTATTCTTTATACATATCATTCATGAATTCCATAAAATCTTTTGTAAAAATAATCATATATGTATTTGTATTCTGAAATCCATGTGGATAATATGCCATTTGATCTTTTAAATAATATTTTTCATAAAAAAGTCTTGGATGCACATGACTATAAGGTTGCAATATCAGGTAATATTTATTATCTGCTGTTAATATGCAACTGGCATGATCAACAAAATCTCGGAATCCATTAAAACATTTATTAAGATTCCAAGGTATTGGTATAAAATATTTCACTTCCATATTTTTCACAAAATCATAAAAAGTTTCTCGTACATATGCGAAATCTTTTCCCATTGATGTTTCTATATATTTCCCTTGAAAATATTCGTCTGGTGTCTGAATGTCTAAATATTTGCCCATATTTACCCTCCTATCTGTTAGTTAAATGAAAAGACCATCCCTAGCAGGAAAAGAACACTCAATCCTGCAGCAATGATGGGACATTTCGAAATGATTCCAATATATCTGCCATCATCTAATCGGATATAATATACCGGTGTCACAGAAATACTTTTTTCTTGCTTAATAAAGCTATCTGATGGTGCATTCTGAAAAGCTATCATATCTTTTCGATCAATATATCCTGAGATATGTTCCCCGGTTTTTTGTAATGCACGCATCATTCGAGGTGAGATTTTATCCATAATAACTCGTCCTTCCTGCATATCTGTTACTTGATGTTAAATTATAATCCCGTCCTGTATGTGTGGTGGTTCGTGGAATTTTATCGGGATTATAATAACTATCAAAGATTTGTTTTACTTTCCAGTTTCTTAAACGTCTGATAGATTTTGATTCAATCTGTCTGATACGTTCTCTGGTAACACCATATCTTACTGCAATCGCTTCCAGAGTCATCGGAGTTCCTGTTTCAAATCCGAACCTGGCATACATAATCTCTTTATCCCGCTGCGGTAAAGTATCTAACGCTTTGATCGCCAATTCTCGAAGTTCGGTATCCATATACATACTTTCCGGAGTTGGTGCAGGATTTTCCATAAAATCGCCTAATGCAGTATCATCGGGGTCTTCACTCTCTTTGGACGCCGGTGCATCTAAGGATACTTTTGTATAAGTAAAATTAAGTGCCTGTCTTACTTCTTCTTTTGTCAGCTTTGTTAATTTTGCTAATTCTGCGACCGTAGGCTGCTCATGATGTTCATTCGTATACTTCTCTTTTGCTTTTTTTACGGTATATATCCTTTCCACCATATGTACCGGAACTCGAATAAAACTACCTTTATCTGAAAGTGCTCTGGAAATAGATTGTCTAATCCACCAGGTAGCATAAGTAGAAAACTTATATCCCTTATGGTAATCGAATTTTTCCACCGCTTTTAATAATCCAAGATTTCCTTCCTGAATTAAATCAAGCATATCAAAATCAGAAATACCATTAAATTTTTTCGCAACACTAACCACTAATTTCAAATTTGCATCGATCAGTGCTTTTTTCGCTTCCTGATCACCTTCTGAAATTCGTTTACCTAATTCCAACTCCTCTTCCAGTGTATACTTCTTGAATCCGCCAATCGATCTTAAATACTCTTTCAAAGAATCCGAAATATCTCTGTCATTTGCGAGTTTTTCGAATTCATCGTCTTCCATATTATATATAGACTCATCGATATCCAAATCGAGTTCTGTATTATCCTTATAATCTTCCATAATTTTGCCCATCCTTGTTGTTATAGTTTTTGTTGCTTAACCATCTCCGAATCTAAAGATTCGCAGATTTTTTATTTTCATCTTTATGAAAATAAAATTCACATTACAACCGCTTAACCCACTGATTTAAAGTTGCATAACATCCGGGTGATATTAGATTTGCAACGATCGAAGTGGAACGTAGATAGCGGATAGTGCGGTTTTCATTTTATATTTTTATATGTCAAAAAAAACCGTAAATTTAAAAAAAGAGATGGGAAATTTTAAAAAAATATTGACAATTACAAAATCACTAAAATTTGCGCAAAATATAAATCGTAATTATATAGGATGACAGAAAAAAGACAGTAAATTACGTATAGAAATTCCCGCAAAAAAGAAAGGGCTGGAATTCCTAAGTGTATTTTTTACTTATTACACCTTTTTTATTTTTAGAGTCCAATTTTATATGTATATCTTTTTGTAAAATAAGAATAACGTAGTACTATATATACTACGTTATGATTTCTTTGATATATTTGTTTTCTTTTAAGGTTTTCCAAGCGTTATTGCTATCATCGGAAAATAAGCAATGCATCATATAATAAGTTCCGGCAATACTACCTGCGATTGCAGCTTGTGTATCAGTGTCCCATCCAAATTGTATTGCTTTCCAAATACAATCTTCGAATGTATTGCTGTTTACAAAGCAACTTACTGCCATAGGTACTGTTGTCTGACAAACTGCAGGATTTCCTTTTATCTTTTCATAAGAAGTCATTTTCTTCCATGATACTTTCGGTGCATAAGGACTATTTGGATAGAACTTATTGACATATTCTCCTATCTCTTTCTTTGTATAATCATGAAATGCCATCCAGATACAAACTGCAATAACGATAGCTCCTTTGATTCCTTCTGGATGACTATGTGTACAAACAGCACTTTTATATGCTTCGTTGATGACATCTTCAACGTTAGAAAGACATCCACAGGGTCCAACTCTCATAGCGCTGCCATTACCACAACTATTCGGATCAATTCCACTATATACCCATGTTAAAAATCTTGCACCGTATCCACCTAATGGATGATTATACTTTTTAGCATACTTCCGATAAGCATCCTCATAATCATATTTCTCAGATAATAATACTTTTGCCGTAGCACAGGTAAGAATCGTATCATCTGTACAATCCAATGATTTTTTATATATCATGCTTCGTGGCATATCTCTGCAATCAGATAATAGTGAAAATTCATATGGCTGTCCGGCATAATCTCCCAGTGCACACCCTTTTATAACAATAGGTAGCTTCTCTTGAAACGATAAAATTTCTTCTGTGATTTCTTTTTGTTTCGGTAAATAAATGGATCCATCAAAGGATTCCTGATCTTCCCCTGCACGGGCAATATCCTTTTTCCAAAAATTCATTATTTTCTCTCCCAATATCATAAGCAACCCTTGTTTTGACAGTCCACTTGGGATACCCCATCAAATACATCAATCTTATGATTCGGTATGCTTCCCACTTGCTCTGGCTATAATACATACCCTATTCCCAAACTCATTTAGTTATAAAGCTGATACTTTCTTCCAATCTGATCGATTACGGTTTCTTCCATCGGTCGAAAGCCAATACAGGTTAATGTTTTTCCCACTCCATTTTCATCAACTTCTTCCGGAGTAAGTTCTGTTAAGCAGCAATCTTTTATAAGAAAGAAATCTTTCCCCTCTTCCATTCCAAGATCTTCTGCCATTTTTACCGCTTTCATTAACTGATTTTTATTCTTCGCTTTCAGTACTACCTTAGTGAAAATATCGTTAATCCAATTTTCGTATAATCCTTTTTCTATCGTAAAGGATTCTACTTTATATTTCCCCGCAGCAGGTAAAACATGTTCTTTTAGCATATTTGTTAGAAATGCCATAGATGCATGAGATACCTGTCCTGACAGTTTTCCCGGAGATAAATCCAAATCTCTTCTTACAATAATAATCTGTTTATACATTCCCTATTCTCCTACCTGAATCCAAACTTTACACTTCTTACTTACTTTATTTCAATTCATACACTCCGTATGGCGTGCAACTATAAAATTTTCCGGATAAATAAATACGGTTCATTTTTTGTATTGACAAGTGGCATTCCTAACACATATTGCAATGCGAAATTCGGAAAACTTTCAGTATCTGTGAATTTCCGAATGATATTAGACTCATTTACTACCACATGATTTTGTTTTGTAACATCTCTTATGAATTGCAGATATTCCTCTTTAGAATCGAAAAGGACAGAAATGTTTTCTTTTTCCCCGTCACGTTTTACATAGATACAATCATGACTTACGATACGGATATCTGAAATATGTTCGTCACTTAATAATGTTATAAGTTTATCCATCTTCCTCTTATCCTTTTAGATACTTGCATTTTCTGTATTGTAATTTTTCTGCAAATACTGAAAAAATGCTTTTGTCTTTTCCAATGCTTCTTCTGGAGTATTCCCATATTGTCTGATCATTGTTGTGATTCCATCATATCCAATAACATGATATGAGCATATCCATTCAGGTTCACCTTCCGGAATATCCGAATAATTTTTACAATTATACTTTATTTCATACTGCTCGCAAGTTAGTGACCAAGGACTATTAATCCAAATAGACCATTGATTCAAAATATCATTTTTGAGTAATTTATCATTTTCGTCATAAAAATTTTTATAGTCATCAGTATAATATTTATGTTCTTTATCTTCATGTGGATCATAATAATATCCAGCTAAATACTTCTTCACTTTTTTACTCCTCTTGAATTAATTTCATTACTCTGAAATCATATACGTGTGCATATCCGTCTACACTACACTCTTTATTATTTTCATAGATTTTTGTAACATGTCCTGTCGCTAACTCTGCAGAAGCGTTTTTCCCACGCACGTACACTACATGATCTCCAACATGCAATTCGTTTCCTTTACAGTCAAACATTTTCGTCCTCCATTTTTTCTAATATAAGACAGGGTTGTATTTTTACGATGAAATAAGAATACCCCTCTTCTGTCTCATGATATTTTTCCATTCCAGTTATATAGTCTTTTACACGATTCAAATTTGTTGCATAAGTAGGATGTAATTTTTCGGACCATTTTACTTTGGAGATTCTTAATACATCTTCTTTGTCTCGTCCATACAACGTTGCGCCATAAAAATAAGTAATATCGTTATTTTCATCACTACGAGCAATAATATAAATGGGATTACTCTTTTCGATAATTTGTGTTTCCATTTTTCACTTTAATCCTTTTCTGAAATGATACATTTTCCATTTTGATTAAACGGACAACTGTTGCAATAATGATGCAAACACCATTCTTTAATTTGTTTTTCTGTCATACCAGGCCCCTAATTATCCCAAGGATTTATCGAATCAATATATATTTCGGGATATGTCTCATTTATACTCTCGATGATTCTATTTACCTCATAAAATGCGTCATCGAGTTTATCTGCAGATACTTTGATGGTACACCAAGAATCTTTATCATTAATTTGCACCATAGGATATGCTTCGGTAATCTTTTCTATTATTCCATCTATTTCGTTCTCCGGGGCTGCAATAGCACATCCTGTTTCCAAAGAGTATTCTTTTCTATCGTCATACAAATCTCGTGAATCCATAATATATATTCCTTTCCAATCAAACATATTTTCTCTTATTTATATATGTATAAAAAAACCGTAATTCTGAGTAATTTTAAAATTTATTTTTTGCGCTTATGGTCATACGATTGGGGATTACAATATTCTACCCGACTGCTGCCACAGTCGTTAAATATATCCTCTTATGGTGCTATTGGAGAAAGTAATATCGAATCATTTTATCTAAAAGAAAAAGGCAAGGATTTTCTAATCATAGTTTGCTACCGCTGCATAAAACAAAATATAAACTCATTTTGTTTGCCTACGGAAGTTGGTAAAACATTAGGTAATCCCCAATAGCATTACTATAATATACCTTTACATACAGGCGGAAAAAAATGAGCGTCTTTTATTAATCTGAATCCGCCTGTAAATGCCTATTTTCCGTTATATTGCTTGATGTATTTTAATGTGTGTTTTTTGTGTATTTCCCCAAGCAGGTGGAAAACATGTGTTCGCTTTATACTTTTGGGACATAAAAAGAGATAGGCTTTTTTCACACCTATCTCTCTGCTTTGCTAATCCAACTACTTGATTTTAATTTCGTTCTGGATTAAACATCCTCTAATCTAAGGATTAGTGGATGTTTTATAGTCAGGCAATCTGCTTTCTTTTGCAACTAAAATCAATCTGACCATTTTTGATGATTACATCTACTTCTGTGATGTTTTCTTCATCCGGCAAAGTGAACATTAAATCCATCATAGTTTTTTCTAAGATGGTCTTTAATCCTCTTGCTCCGGTTTTATTTTTAAAAGCTTCCCCGGCAACGAACGAAATAGCCTCTTCTGTAAAATTAAGTTTTACACCATCCAACTCAATCAAATCGGTATACTGCTTAATAATACTATTTTCAGGCTCCACCAAAATACGTTTCAAATCATTTTCAGTAAGCTCCTGTAATTCCACTAAAATTGGGAATCTACCGATAAGTTCCGGAATCATACCCTGTTTTACCAAAGTCTTTGCATCGATGGCCTGATGTTCCTTTGCTGCCTGGGGAGCTGCAGAACTTTCTGTCGCAAAACCCAATGTCTTTTTATGTGTTTCTTCTTTCATGGTAAGATTTTCAAAGGCTCCACCACAGATAAATAATACATTCGAAGTATCAAATGGGATATTCTCTGCCTGTGGATGTTTTCTACCACCCTTTGGAGGTACATTTACAACAGATCCCTCTACAATCTTTAATAATGCCTGCTGCACTCCTTCCCCGGATACATCTCTGGTAATAGAAGTACCCTCTCCTTTTCTCGCGATTTTATCAATTTCATCAATATAGATAATACCATACTGAGCACGTTCTACATCATAATCTGCAGCCTGAATTAATTTTAACAGGATATTTTCTACATCATCACCTACATATCCGGCTTCCGTTACCGTAGTCGCATCGGTAATCGCAAAAGGCACCTGTAAAATATTTGCCACAGTCCTTGCGAGTTCTGTCTTTCCAACACCGGTAGGTCCTACCATCATGATATTGCTTTTCTGAATATCTGTTCTACCGCTGATAATCCTTTTATAATGATTATAAATACCAACAGAAAGTACCTTTTTTGCTTCTTCCTGACCAATTACATGACGGTCCAGTTCTGCTTTCATCTGGCTTGGAGTCATAATAGGAATCGTCTCTTCTTCGGCAGTATCATCTTCAAATGCCTCCTGAAGCGCAGAAACGTAAGACTGGAAGCATGTTTTACAAAGATAAATTCCATCTGCACACTGTACACCATAATTATTTTCCGTGATTTCCTTGTTACATACAGAACATTTTGCTTTCTGTGCCATATTTTTCTCCTTTATAATAAGCCATGTGTTTTCCTATTATTATATGTATAAAAAAACCGCTAAATTGATATAAAAAAGACACCTTTTTACGGTGTCTTTTAGGATTATGCAAAATTATAAGTCAATTTCCATTTGTGGAGTAATTGTATTTTTTTGAGGAGGTTGCAAATGATACTCCAAAACTTTAACCTGTTTTTTTACAAATTCATATAATTTATGAAAATCATCATAAGTATAATTTTGAGTATATCTTGCGTCTGTATAAGATTTTCTAAGAGATGTTAAGAAATGTGTTTTGTTTTTCTCGTCTTCAATGGATTCTACAACGAATAATGGAGTATATCTTTCTATTTCTCGTACTAATTTACACAAATCATGGTCTGTATTTAAAAATCCAAGAGGAAGAATTAACCCATTATTGTCACATTTTGATTGTAAAAATCCTTTGTAAAAACGTTCTAGCGTATTTATTAATAACGAATAATCATCATTATAAAATTCGATTTTTTGTTTATCAATATCATCGAGTCTTTTCATAGCGTCTTTAGCATGATAAAAATAAACATTATCAAAAGGATTTTTAGGGATTATATTCGTAATTGATTCTGGAATCATCATACAGATACTACCTCCCCAGCTTTTTCACATCCTCTTTGCCAAATGGGAGTGCCATTTGCTTCATCCGGACCAACAAAATCGATGATTAAATACACTGCGTTTTCGTCTTTTTTATGTAAAAAATTGTATTCTGATACATAATCTTCGATTTTATCTGCACTTTTTCCATCGATTTTAATATAAAGATCTACTATTTTTGTATTTGTGCAATATTTTGCAATTTCAATAGAAGATACTACATGCGTAGCATCGTGAGACTGAATTGCTTTCACAATATTATCTATTTCATTTTTCTGTAAGTTGGTCATAATTTTATCCACCTCTGTTTGATATTTTATATGATTATAGTAAAAGCTGATATACTTTTACCTCCTCTTTTGAGGAAATATCATATGGATTGTATTCATAAGCAGAAATTAAAAATCCATTATTTTCATTTACAGGAAATAAACTATCGATTTTATGATAGTCTTCTCTTGTAAGTGCCACATCATTTTTAAAAGCGATATGATAGCGAATACTTGTATACGAATCGAATCCGCCACCTACATTTCTTTTTTTTGAGACAACATATATTTTGTCAATTTTATCCAAGAAAGTATTTTGAATCAGTTCAATACCTTCTTTTTCTTTATCCGTAAAATAATTCGTAATTTGCATGTTTTAAGCCTCACTTGTTTTTCTACTTATATATGTATAAAAAAACCGTAAATATACTCTTATTTTAACAGAAAAAAGAGGATTTTACTCCTCTTTTTTTAAGAAATTGAAAATAGAAAATCCACTACTTTCCTCTTCTGCTGTATCTTCTGTATTAAAAGATAATTGTCGCACGCCAAACAGATTCAAGCCACAATTAATGGGGATATTTACAAATTCATCATCCGCATAAACTTGTAAATTTGTGGAAGTGTCGTTATAAAGATATCCGTAGTCAAACACATCTCCATCTTTGGGTAGCCTAGAAGCATATACGACAATTTCTTTATCTGTGCGATCTAATAATGCTTTATCATTTGGAAAACTTTCCAATTTTATATAAAAATATCGTGGGGTATCCGTAGAACTATACGTATCTCCCATTAATAACGTTTTATGATTTTTGAGACTTACCGAATATACCGGTTTACTTTCCTGTGAATAAGAAAAACTTGATTCGTCAGGATCTTTAGAATTTAGTTTGAAGAAATAGCTATCTTTACGGTCATTTACAAAATGATATGCATAATAGTATGCAGAATTTTCTTCATCTTCCTTTGTTTCCGCTTTTAGTTCATAACGATACATCTGATCTAATTCCAATGTACTCACATTTAAAGGTTCTGCATATTCAGATTGAGATATCGGAATGGCATTTTCATACTCTGCGGTATTATCATCTAATATTTTTTTAATATCTTCCCCTGGCAGTGTACCAATGAGATTTCCATCTTTGTCATAGACTTCTACTTTTTCTATCTCCTGTGGAGGAGTATCTCCATTTACCATAAGCTTTGAGATATCCAATTCTTCAAAATAAGCTTTCTTTTCTTCCAGTGTTTTCTTAGACAAAAGCTCTTTGACCCAATCTGCTGTGGTGTCTTCATAATATTCCGGACCAAGTTTATCTATTACTTTCCAATTCAAATTAGCTTCTTCGTCATCGGATAAAGTATCTTCCATAAAATGATTTATATCTTCTTCGGAAAGACCAAGTTTATCGCATAATTTTACAAGATAAGCTTCCTGATCTTCAAATCCATTATTAGACATCATATCAGCCATTAAATAACTGGAAACTAAATTATTTAGCAAAGTCTCTTTATATGTTTTTATTGCTTCATCACTTAAAGGCTTTGCTGTGATGTCAAATCGGTAGAGATTCGGAAACTGGCTGGATATATTCTTTACCTGGTCATAGATTTCTTCTGTTGTATTATAAGTCACAGATCCATCTTTGTTCGTCATAATGAGCTGGTAAACATCATTAACCATATCAGAACCAGCATATTCATAAAGTGCATCAAAAGAATCCTTATTCCAGATTTTCACACTGATTGTCTGCGTTGATATAGATTCTGTTTCTGTTTCTGCAATTTCCGTTTTTTGTGAAGATACATCTCTTCCACATCCGGAAAGACCAATTATCGTACATAATAATAAAGCAAATAACTTCTTTTTCATTAATAAATCCTCCTCATAGATTTTTATATATTATATTATGTCAAAAATAATTGGATATTTTGAAAATCAGAAAGAAAAATATAAAGATATCCGGGGTTTTACCCGGATATCTCTTTACACTCTCATATCAAAGTTGGTTCCAACACCATTTACAGAAGCTTCGGTAATCATTTTTACCTGACCGGCTGCTAAACTTTCTGTCGTTTCCATTGTTTTGTCTAACATTTTGATGCCGACTGCGCTGCTGATATCATTCTGTGCCATACTCATTGATAATCCTGCAATATCCATTTTTATTTTCTCCTTTTTTTATTTCTCATTTTATTATGTCAAAAAATTCCGTAATTTTCTGTTTTTTCACATGTTTTTTGATTTATGAATTCCGGCATATTGGTACCTTTTACGTACTCTGCCTGTAATTCCTTTATAAAAACAATCTTTTTCTCATATAATTGAATAAGTGTTGTTTTTCTTTGCGGGGTGATAGACTTACATTTATCCAAAATAGTCTGTATTTCTGTTATAGATGGCAATTTTGAAATATCTAATACCGAAAAATCCTGGACATGCTGTAAACACTCTAATTCTGTCGCATATAGCCCATTTACCTTTGTATCTAACACTCCTTCTGGTAAAGTACCTTCTAGCTGTTCGGAGCTGCCACTATCAAAAATCGGAGCAATATCAAAAATACGCATAGTAGTTGCATCCCGTAAAAATACAATATTGTTCTCATGTCTGTCTCGATTCGTGATAATATAATCCACTAGACATTGCAGATCCATTTGTTTTCTTACTGTTCTCTGATCTGCTCCATAATTTGATGATAATTCAATTATCTTCTCCCATACATCTGGATGCTGCGTCATATTCCATTCTTCTAGTAAGTCATATGCAGATATAGCCTCTATCTTTTCATTTGTAAAGCATTCACAAATAACGCCAGAGATATCCCCATTCTTACGGTAAACAAATGTATAAGGACAATAATTAGAATAACCTTGTTTTTGATAAATAAGGGACGCTATAATTTCCCTGGCAGCCAAAATATCATAGTTTACCGGATGTTTCTTGCACAACATAATTTTATTATCCAACTTATACCAAAATTTTTCTAACTGTCCACCTAATGTATTATTTTGTCCTTTATATCTATGATGTTCGTCTTGAACAGATATATAAACATCCAAGTTCTCTATTCTTTGTTTTATATCATTCCAGGTTAATTGTTCTTCTTCTGATTCAAACCAATAGGTATCATCAAAAGAATAACCATTATTTTCAAATAGCCATTGTCTTGCTGTTTTATCTCCAGAGATATAATGTTGATAATTGAAACGATTTATCGGAATTTGTCTATCAGCAATCCAGTTATCAAATAAAAAGCATCCATCTTCATTCAGACAAAAATAATCATCTGTTTCAAAATCTACAAATTCTTCCTTGTAGCCTTCTTTTACCAGTCGTTTTAATGGCAAAGGTAGTTCAGACATGGTATGTTTGTTTATAATACATTGATCTACACTTTTTGTTTGTATACTGAATATTGCGATATTTCTATTTTTATGCTTAAGTGTATAATTCATTTCTATATTTCCTTTTCCTGATCTATGGAATTTTCCTTATCTACGCGAATCTGTTTTTCTGCATAATGAAAAAAGGTTTCTCTTCTTTTCTCTTTACATTTTTCTTTTTGCATTATTAGTGCTTCCATCATATCTTGTTGTTCCATAAAAATCACCTCTTTACATATCATATCATATCCTATTTATATATGTCTAAAAAATATGAAAAAGACCCAAAAAAGGGTCTTTTAAATATTAATTATTCCCATGCATACTTTTCACGATTATCTCTTTCCCATTCCGGTTTTTCTGTATCTGGTTGCTGAGGTGTATTTTTATTTTTCTCTATATTTTTTATCTTTTCAAAGTCACTTTCATCAAAATCCTCGTCTATATTTGCATAAGTGTACTTTTCATACTCGGTTAAATCAAGAAACCCTTCATAATACAATGTTTTTACAAAACTTTCTGCCTGTTCTTTGGACTTACAAAAAATCTGAAAATTCCAATGTCCTTCCTCACAGTCTTCATATCTTTGCGCACAAAGTAAATGTAAAACAATTACGTTATCTGGTAATTCAATACAATAATCATCTTTGTTACAAACAGAGATTTCAATAATTTCTGCAGCAATCAATTTATTATTCCATTTTAACAATACTCTCATCTTTATCCTTTAACCCTCCTATAAAACATTTTATATAAAATACGGGAGCAAAATCACTCCCGCATTATTTATGCAATATACTGTTTTACTACCATAGATGCAACCTTACCATCCAGAGCATCTCCAAACTTTGCCTTTACCGCTTTCATACAAACGCCCATATTCTTTTCTAAGTGCTCCCCGCGCAGGAAAGAAAGGATCTCTTCCGGTGTTGCCATTTTAGGTAAGATACTCTGTGCAATTTCCATACACTCTGCAATATCATCATATCTACTGGTACCTGGCTTACAAAATGCCTGCAAATCTGCGAGCTGCTTCATTTCCTTTTTTGCCGCATCATAGATGAAACTATCATTTACTGCCGCCAGGGACGCCTTTGCCAACTTTTGTGCAGTTTCCAAAATGTTTTTATAGGTCTGGTACTTATTAGTCTTCCCGGTTTCCTTTTTCTCGATCATTGCTTCCTTGATCAGTACTCTTAACTTCTGTTCCATTATCTTTCTCCTTTTTTAGCCATTCACTCTGTATTGATAACGCATAATATGCCATTGCATGATTGAGATCATAAGAGTTATCCATTATTTTTCTCCCTTACATTCACTCAAATTCAGAATTTCTTTCTCTGTCCAAATCTTCTTTTGCTTCTTCGAGCTGTGCTTTCAGTTTCTTATTTTTCTTTTTCAGCTTTTTATAATCATCCAGAATCTTACTGATTTCCTCAGTCGCCTGAACATAGATTTCTTCCCTATCACTTATAGCATATCTCGCTACATCACACATATCATTCAAAATTTCTTTCATTTTTTTGGCTTTCATAGTCTTCTTTTCTCCTTTTTCTACATGATTGGTGTTTCCTTCAAAAATATGGGATACACGATTGACATAAATAGCTGATGTATCCATCTCCCGTTTCCTTTTTGCTAACATTGGATTACATTTTAGATAGAAAATCATGATTAATTCCTCCTATTTTTATATGTATAAAAAAACCGTAAATAAGCAATAAAAAACACCACAATTTTTATTTTGTGATGTTTTTGTTATATCTTAATATGTTGTTATACCTGACACAATTTCTACAATAGCCTCGATATTTGTAAAAATCTTTTCAAATATTTCATAGGCGTGTTTATTGCAATCATACAAAAGTGTTGAATCATTCAAATACAACAGAAAGCAATCCGCAAAATATTCATAATCGGATTCTTCTGATTCAGTAAAATAAAAAACTGGTATTTTAGGTAACTTTTTATGACCTATATGTAGTTTTTTCCATTCTTCTGTATCAGAAATAAAACCTAAATATTCATCTAAAAAATGACCAATTTCATGACCTAAACCGTAGTTTAATGCATCTTGGTGTGAATAGATATATATTGTTTTTTTATCTCTATCGGTAACACCATAGATTTCGAAGTTATATCCATATTTTTGTTCTAAATTCTCATTTGTTACAATGATATGCCAATCTTCTTTTTGAAATGCATTTAAAATAGCTGTGGGTACCTTATTGAGATATTTTCTAACTGCTGTATTTGCCTGACTTTCTGTTAAAAACCACTTTTTATCTCTACTATCGTTAAAAAGATAATCTTTAACCAGATTGTCTTTTGTATATTTTGGTACCATATGATATGTAAGATTTGTAAAGTACATAATTACCCCTCTATTGTAACTATCAATAAAATACTCCCTAAGAGACTCGAACTCTTACGCCAAAGGCACTTGATTCTAAGTCAAGCATGTCTACATTTCAATTCATACATCTATTTTCAAGATGTAACTGCGGTGAATGGACTCTATCTTAGATTTATGTCTACCAATTCCACCAAGAGAGCATATGCGTGATCCGCAACAAGCCTTTAAGCTGGTAATTAGCCAGCCAAACCGGACGCACCGGCACGAGGATTTTAACCCCAGATCACGCCTATAACAGCTATTTTTGTCATAAGGTTGCAGTCCTAAGATGTTTCTGTATGAGTGTTGCCTTCTCAGGTCTCTGACATATCCATATCTTGCGCATAATAAGGTTGTCAGTCCGATCTACATCTCAAACTCATATGTGCTTACTTAGCTTTATGTGGTTCTTTCGATACCACGACACTATCTCGCTAGTCACTTTCGCTATTTGAACACTCGACTGCATCTTCAGCAGCATAGCCATAAGATTTGACATTCTTATGACCTCAGCATCTTGTACTTTGATGCCTTGGAAATTGCGGAGGAGGGACTCGAACCCTCGGCTCTGGGGTATGAACCCAGTATGTTCGCCACTACACTACCCCGCGACATATTTTTTCATTTGACCGAACACCTAAACACACAAATTATTATTTATATGCTTAGGAATTAGGTCAAAAACTTTATACATCTGTTTTCAAGATGTAAGCCGGTAGAGGGATTCGAACCCCCGGTCTCCTGATTACAAGGCAGGTGCATTACCAACTATGCTATACCGGCAAATAATATATAGTTACCGTAGGAGGCGTATTCGTATTTGTTCCTATCTCTGTTTCGCAAAATTAACCGTCACAAGAACTGTCTAATGCTTCACGCCCATTTCACTATATATTAAACCATTTTTTATTCCAGCATCACTATTGGTTTATTTATGTGCTGTCGAAAGGAATTCCACCATTCCATAGATTTTCATCTCGAGGAGTCACGTACTTGCCCGCTTTTCAAACCTCTCCTCTATTCTCCGCAAGCCGGATACCGATATCACCTGAGTCGGAAGGGATAATCTTATTGATTACCAGTTCACCTTATCCTCTTGATAAGTAGTCACCAATTACTTTTATACGGCGAAATTGGTAATAACCGATGTATTTGTAATGCGTCTCCCCTAACAGGCAAGAAATCTTGTCGTTTAAAAAAGACACAAAACTTTAGAAAGGAGGCTTCTCCGCCATTGATTCATTTATGATACCCGTCAACAAAATATCATAAATTACTTGCTGTCCTCGGAGCGCTGCAAAATCAGGACAAATGGTTATTTCGTGTTCAAAAAAAATAATGATATCAGAACAACTATTACATCACGGACTTATTAAGACCCGAGTGGACCTGTTGGGAATTGAACCCAAATCCAACCCATACATCGAAACTGTTCTACATGCTTATTTCATTTTGTCTCCAGATACTGTCTAAATGAACAAACCTTGTATCATCGGGTAGCCAAATCATTTCATATGTAGTATTTGGACCAACATTCCCTACATATATATCCGCAATTTTTTACTAACCGGATACTGCGGAGCTACTGGTTAGCATTAGGAGTAGCTTACGCTACAGCTAAAAGTTCGCTATTATCTGCGTTTAATTGTTTGGTGTCTGATTAAAGAGGTGTCTACCATCCTCTGCATGCTGTTTTTTCTCTGTGTGACCTGTCGAAACCTGTCAAGCCCATATTATTTTTTGGGTATTGGGTACCCGCATTAAACATCCCCGGATCTAAAGATTAGTGGATATTTGCGGATACCCATCCCGATTCGCAATACAACGTCTTGTATCGCTTGCAGCCTTCCCATCTACTACTGCCATGTATCTCCATCTCATCCACTATTTATCTTGTCAGTACTAACGATGATAAATAGCGAGACACCCCTAATCGGAATACAGGGACTCGAACCCTGATGATGTCCACATCCCAAATGTGGCGGCTTACCATTAGCCCACATTCCGTTATCTTACATTTATATATGTCAAAAAAAACCGTAAAAAGTGATAAAAATGAAAAAATATTTTTTATTTTTTACAGTAATGGCAACGACAGGACTCGGACCTGTATTTCCATTTCAATTCATGTACCATAATCGATACAATGCGGTAAGTGGGACTTGAACCCACACGGTATCACTACCAACAGGTTTTGAGTCTGTCTCGTCTGCCATTCCGACACTACCGCTTATTCCCAAACTTGTGACAGTTTCAATTCATGTATTCAAGACAGAATACAGTGACTCAAGGGGGAATCGAACCCACCGTTATTGCCGTGAAAGGGCAAATATTTTACTATTTTCCTGCTCCATCTTTCGAAGTTCACTATTTACTTTACTTTGAGCTTTTTCAAATGATTTTTCTTTTTTGATTTCATCATTAGTTTCAAGACATTTTGCATTCAATAAATTTTGAAAAACATATGGGTTCCGTAATGCTTTAAGTCGAGCGCTGTTTTCTTGGTTTGGTGTATAATTCCCCATTATATATCTGGTTAATGTAATATCACCCCAGCCTAAAAGCTTACTTAAAAATTTTTGGCTTGTATTATATTTATCTAATAATTCAAGTATCTCATCTTTAGTTATAATGTCTCTTTGTTGACGAATGATAGCATTAGCTCTTTCTCTTATTCTTTCTTCAATCTCCTCACTTACAAGTTGACTTCCACATATAGGACAAAATGGAACTTCCACTTCCAGTTCAAAAGAATATCCTTCTCCTTCATATTTTCTTAAAATTCTTCGCATTTCGTATTGATTAATAGAACCACATTCAAAGCATATTATTTTATCCATTTTGTCACACCCTTTCTTTCTACATTATTCCTTTCTTCTCTTGTTTTCATTATCTTTCTTCTCATTTTCTTTTGTTATGTAATTTTTTTCAATTTATACTGCTAATCTTGATATGGAAATGTCAGTTTTTCTTCTGCTCTTGATGGTCTTTCAGGATGAAATGACATTACCTTAATATAATCTTCGTCCAATGTAAGTTTCTTCACTTTAACATACAAATCTACATATTCATCTACAATATGTTAATTATCATATTTTGAATTCTATTATAATCTTTATAAGTAGTTAATCACTTCTTGTGCTTCATCTTTCCAAAACTTATTGCACAATCTTTCTTTTATTTTTATTTTCATCTGACTCTAGCTTTTCAGATATAGATTGCTTTTACATTTCTTCCAGTTGAAATTACTCGTGCCGGATTCGAACCGACGTCGCCTGCCCATGCAGGTGTTCTCTCCGCTAAACTAACGAGCCCGTACACGAAAACCAACCCATCGTGCCCTGTACCCATCAAAAACGCCCTAACATTTTCTTTGGGTGCATTTTTGTTTTCGTTCTCTCAAAAGTTAGGGCTTTTGAGTAAACTGGAAAGCCGACAGTCGGATTCGAACCAACAACCTACTGATTACAGGTCAGTTGTGCTACCAATTGCGCCACGTCGGCATATCGTAATCGATACCTTACGGTGTGCGGCACCCCTGATTATCACATCAAAGATGCTCTGAAGCAAGGCTGCCCCATACGTAGTTTCATATGCGTCCACATGTCTTCCTATATGGTCCCTACACGTTCTACGGTCTACCGTGCACCGTAAAATATCGATTATTTTTTTAAAAGGGTGAAGGATGAGATTCGAACTCACACAGGATTTCTCCTACCGGAACCACAATCCGGCGCGTCTACCAATTTCGCCACCGACACCATAATACCGGTGATGGGATTCGAACCCACAAGTAATTAAACCACCTGCTTCTAAGGCAGGCTCCTGTTCCAACTCGGATACACCGGCATAGTACCCGAAATCGGATTCGAACCGATAAAATCCTGAATTTGAATCAGGCATGTATGCCAATTCCATCATTCGGGCTTAGTACACCCGAAGAGACTCGAACTCTCACGGCCGAAACCGTCGGAACTTAAATCCGATGTGTCTTTTTAATTTTGATTTTTCCTGCAAATGCAGGTAATATAATCGTTCGAGTCGCATATTACGTACCCCTTTCTTGTGAAATCACTTCTTTTAATTCAACATATTCATCAATTAAATCCAGAATAAAATTTAAACCATCTTCCGACATTTCGCCACCAAGTGCGTATATCTGTTCTTCATTTAACATTTTACATTCTCTTTTCTTTGATGAAATAGCGGGAGTAGGATTCGAACCTGCATACTCTTGGTTATGAGCCAAGTGAGCTTCCATTGCTCGTCATCCCGCCACATATTATTATGTTAATTTTAATTCATACAGACTATTGCGAACTTGCCGTCTGTAAGGGCGACTCCTTTAATTTATATAGTGCAGTGACATAACTGTGCAAAAACCGGTAATTACTATGTAAAAACCAGATTCCGTAGCTGCTTCAATTCATGTATTCAAGACAGAATACAAATGACTCGAACGGGATTCGAACCCATGTTACCGCCGTGAAAGGGCGGTGTCTTAACCACTTGACTACCGAGCCAAATTATATATGTACTTGTATTATCGTTCATGTGGTCTAATAATACTCCCAACGTTTGACACCAGTATCGAACTGGACTTTAAACACACCACACTAACCTCAAGAATTACGTTATTTCAATTCATGTACTCCAGTTGGAATACAGTACTGGTAGAGGGACTTGAACCCTCACGATGTTGTCATCACCGGATTTTAAGTCCGATGCGTCTGCCTATTCCGCCATACCAGCTTGGCTCTCTATTTGCTAAGACAAATACATTGCAAATATTAACTTTGTTAATATTTGTGTGCCCTCACGATGTTACCATCATCGGAGCTTGTTTCAATTCATGCATTCTACCGAATGCAACTGGAATGGTGGGACTCGAACCCACAACCCTACGCTTAACAGGCGCATGCTCTACCATTGAGCTACAAACCAAAAATATATACCAATCTAAATTGGTGCGTGGGTAGAGGAGGAATCGAACCTCCGGTGTTTCTTCGTTGGGGATTTACAGTCCCTTGCCCTCGCCGCTAGGCATACCTACCCATAGTTGAACTCTCCCAGTAGGACTCGCATGTATTTGTGAAAGCAAATACTTTGTAAATATTAACAAAGTTAATATTTATGCACCTACGACACTTCGGTTAACAGCCGAATGCTCTACCAACTGAGCTATAGGAGAAAATTTCTCACATCTATATATGTACAAAAAAACCGTAAAATCTTATATTTTTTGAGATATTTTTTAAAAAGTTTTTATTGCTCTGGAAATATCTCTTTTTACCTGTGCAGATTTCAAAGAGTCTCTCTTATCGTAATTCTTTTTTCCTTTGCAAATGCCAACCAGTACTTTGCATCTTCCGGTATCTTCTGCAAAATATACCTTTAAAGGAACCAAAGTAATTCCATCCTGTGAAACCTTTGATTCTAACTTTCTGATTTCCTGCTTATGTGCTAACAGTACTCTCTCTCTGTCTTCATCTACATCGAAAGTATTTGCAGTATTCCATTTGCTGATATGCATTCCACGGATCACTAATTCTCTATCCTGAATCTGACACCATGCTTCTTTAATAGAACACTGTCCATCTAAAAGACTTTTTACTTCATTTCCACGTAAGGAAATTCCACATTCCAGTGTATCTTCTACAAAATAGTCATATCTGGCTTTTCTGTTTTCAATTACCGGTGTCTTTGTTTTCATAATTCCCCCTCATGTGATTATCTTTCTATATCTATATCTTTAGAATCATAGAAAGTAATTTCTTGGAAGTTTGATTTCCATAATTCTATAATATCATCTGAAAATATAGAAATTGATTTTAAAATTCTTTTTAAAGTTCTTGATGGTATTTGATCATTATTGTTACATAATTCCGTGGTACCATCTTCTAAAATCTAAACTTTTGTTGCGTTTTTGTGTGGATTTTGAGATATATGCACATGAATCAGTTCCACTGGATTACCTTCATTACTCCAAAAATAAATATAATATCCGAACAGTTCCATAAATTTTGGCATCGTATATTCCTTTATCTCTCTTTATCCACAACATATTCAAAAATATCATCTGAAAAAGCTAATATCTTTTGTGATAATTTAAGAAATTCTTGCTCTGGATAATTTACATTAATTACTTCTTTTTGTGGCATTATGATTTTAAAATTGGCAAAATCTTCAATAGCTGGATCCCATTTTTCAACTGCAATAATTACGGTTCCATCATTTTGTAATTTAGATGCAGTAACTTCGATATCATTTTCGCCATAAAGCGTCATAATTGGATAAAACATATTTAACCTCCATTTAAACTATGTTTGTTTCCTATTATTATATCATTATTTATCTAGTTTTCAGCATATTTGTACGGGATAACCAGACCCCAACATTTTTTTATTTTTTGGTATGTGTACCTCATCATATATATTTATTATATATAAGAGCAGGTAGAGGGTATCGAACCCTCGCCCCCGGTTTGGAAGACCGGTATACAAGCCAACTATACGTTACCTGCATTTCAATTCATGTATCTTACTTGCAAAAGATACAATGTGCCATATGGGACTCGAACCCATGACACCCGGATTAAAAGTCCGGTGCTCTACCTACTGAGCTAATGGCACATATGTACATCCCATATGGGGATGTAATTTATTACTTTTTCTTACCCTTTACAGGAGCTTCCTCTTTCTTTGCCTGCGTGGGGCGCTTTTTCTTATCCTTTTTCTCAGCACCCTCTACCACATGAATGGTCTCGAAAAATGACTTCATCTTTCCACAAGGTTTACAACTTACTCCCATATTGTTATCTCCTCTTTTTTGTATTCCTGAAATAATGATTTTCAGTTAGCGGGGCTACCGGGATTCGAACCCGGGAATGCAGCAGTCAAAGTACTGTGTCTTACCGCTTGACGATAGCCCTATGTTATTTAATTAAATCGTGGGCCCTTGGGGACTCGAACCCCAGACCGTCCGGTTATGAGCCGGATGCTCTAACCAACTGAGCTAAGGGCCCAAATAGTTTTGCATCTCACATCTATATATGTATAAAAAAACCGCAAAACGTTATGTTTTTTGGAAAAAATATATATTTTTTTAGTCCCCCTATCAGGAATCGAACCTGACTGACTCTCCCGAGTGACGGATTTACAGTCCGCCCCATATCCATAGTGGTCTATAGAGGGTTATATTTTAAACTTTCTATTTATATATGTATAAAAAAACCGTAAGAAGTGATATTTTTCTTAAAAAAATACTCTCCACTGAAAATTTTTATTTCCTGCAGAGAGTAACCTAACGGGCGTATATAATATTACGTAAACGGTTATTTTTACACACTACAAAAACAGGAAATATTCGATTGTTCCAAATTTCCGGGATAAAGATTATATTGTTTTTTTAATATTGTCTTTAACATCTTTGTTTCCTGTCCTTTCGTGTTTCTTTACTATCCAAGGGAGCAACGGAGGTTTGGCTGGGAACCATACTCTCGTCACTCCCCCGGTGTAAGAGGGGTTTGTATGAGACAAAAGTGTTTCACACATTTATATATGTCAAAAAAAATTTGAAAAATGGTCAAAAATAGAAACTTTTTTAAAAAAAATTTTTATTTTTTAAAAACCACAAGGAATTGCTACCCAATGGTCACCAAAAGGAAGTGTTTTTGCAATATCCATTGCAATATTTTTAGAAGAAAATAATTTACTTTCCGGTAAATTCTGCGTTAATCCATTTTCTCCTAAATATACTTTAGAACCAAATCGGTTGCCACGTAAGATCCATTTCTTGGCATCTTCTACTGATTTATACCGTTCTTTAAAATCAGACTTTAAAATCCATTCCTCTTTTATTTTGAATCTGCCATACTCTATCGCACGTTCAATGAGATATCTGAACTCATCTTCTTTTATTATATTCGCAAATATAGCATTTTCATTGATACTATATGTCGTATCGCAATATTTGTAATCATATTTTTCGTTTTGCAATAACATTTTATCTTATCTCCTCTTGCCAATCTGGATCGAAGTTTCTTGCCTGCCAGGGAAAAGGCGCCAGTTTTGCTGACGCCAGTTTTTACTAAAGTTCAATCTCACTATCTTTCTCAAATTCAGCAACTAATTCACTAGCAGTTTCTTTTACTAAATCCAAAAATTCCATTTCTATTTCCGGAATATCTGCTAATGTCCCAAGCTTTTTTGAAAATAGTACATCACTTTCTTCGCTTTCGAATACTAGATTTGCTGTCAGACCATCATTGCTTATATTTATGATCGTTTGTAAACTACCATCATCATATCTTGCGATTTCCGTGGGTTTCCTTGTTGGATTATCTAAATACAAATCATGAATATATGACATATCTGAATCATAATCTTTGTAATTAGGTTTAAAATCTAATTCATTTCCGGATAACCGTATTATATCAAATTGATTTTCGATTGGTTTAATTTCATAGAATTGACCCAAATTTTCTTCTATTTCTGAAAGAGATGTATATTCTTCTTTAAAAATACATCCTGTAGATAAATTTGCAACTCTATATTTACCGGTATTTGTGTCTTCCATTGCACATACCAACATCTCTAAATTCGGTCTTTTGATTTTAAAAGAAATTCCTTGATAAATCATTCTATTTCCCTATCTTCCTCTATTTCGGTTTTTATGTCTACTATTCTCTCTCGTCTTCTAATTCTCCGGATTCTAAAGCATCTGAAATAGCTTCTTTTAAGTCATAAATCGCATTTTCTTTTGCCCCGGCTAATACTGCTTCGATATTGCTTAAGGAATGACCCATTGTAGCAATAAATACATTATTGATAATAGCTTTGGAGTGTACATCCGGATAAGTCTCTTTTAAATAGCTGATACCTCGTGCTACTTCATCGATACCATTCTCTTCTTTATCGGACTCCCAGATTTCCTCTACTTTTGTTGCAAATTCAGACTCTTCCTGAGTTGCTTTGTATAATCCGCCATAAGACACTACCGTAGCAGATAAATCATATCCTGTCAGCATTTTAAAAGTATCGTCCATTACTTTTCGATCATCTACCGGTGATGTCAGATAATCTCTTAATAATTGATTCATGGTAGATACAAAATCATGCCATCCGGAAGAAATACATTTATCCTCCTTCCATGCGTAACAAATTGCCTGTGCTAATTCTTTGTCTGTAAAATTGTTTTGAATCATTGTTTTTATTTTTCCTCCATTGTTAAAATAATGTAATTTCCTCTGTTTCCTTATCAATATTGAATCCATCCATCTCTACGGTCCCAGGATAAGTACCGCCCTGATCTTGACACTGCAACTGAATTTTATAGTTTTCACTACCATTTGCTTTTGCTTTTTCATATAATTCTTTTATGGTAATCATAATAGTAGTTCCTCTTCCTCTAAAATTTCTGCTTTTTGGATATTGCTCATTTGTTCTTTTGCCTGATAAGCTTTTTTATAATCATGGTCTCTTAAAGCTTGTTGTCTGGCATCTTCCCAAATATCCATATCCATATGTAATTCATCCGGGTCTTTGTAGTTATAAATCATAGCTAACCTCTTCCTCAAAATCCTTGTTGTGATGTTTACTGCTGTTTCGTTCCGCTTCTTCGAGCTTTACCAGATGTAAATTAATCATGGGAATAAATTCACATTCGGGATGTTTTTTCATCAATTGAGTCGCTTTGACATTGATGTTGTACCAGTTTTTTTCATTATCTTTACTTTTTAATTCGTATTCTTTTTTAGACATTGGCATAATCAAAATATTATCTCCGCCATGTCCCATCGCTTTTATTTTTTCACCGAACTTTTCTGCTCCCGCTTTTGTTGCAAAAGGTTCTGAATAAAATCGTTGTACTAATGGAGCAATTTTAGGAATTGTGTGAAATTCTTCTATTGGCATCCAGCACAAATCATTATCATCAAAGGCTATTGTTTTTAGTTTTATCTTCGTTTCGAATTGACCGCTATATGTAACCTGGCTTTCTTCAAAAATAAGACTATCGTAATATTCTTCCTCTGGATCAGCTTTGTATGGAATTTCATATGGTCTTTTATCTAATCCTTTGATAGCAAAAATTGCCTTATCCATATCGAATTCTTTTATCTGCTTCTTTTCTTGCAATTGATTTAATTCCTTTTTGACAAAATCTTCGAATGTCCCATTTTCAATATATTCAAATGTTCTATCCCAATCATGCCAATCCATAGCTGAATAAGTATCCACAAGTAAAAAATTACGTTTCATAATTATTCCAACTCCATATATAAATTTTTCTATTTATATATGTAAAAAAAGACTACAAAAATGGGTAATTTCTGTAATCTTTTTTCGTTTTTTGTTTTATTTCATATTTTAATTCATGCACTCCGCAGGGAGTGCAACCAATTCGGCATGAACCGCTTCGTTATTATAGTTTCAATTCAGCATCCCGTGTGGGATGCAACAATATATTTTGGATATTGAATATCTTCGCAAAAGCATTTCAATTCATGCGCCCCGCGATGGGCGCAACATCTGACGAGAGAAGTCGTAGAGGTATTGAGCAAGATTTCAATTCATGCGCCCCGCGATGGGCGCAACTGCAAGATTTAGATACTATCTTGCTATCTATACTACATTTAGTATTTAAGTGTCATTTCCCTATACAATCATATCTAAAAATCACCTCAATTCTTCTTTATTTTGGTGCGAGTCTCCCAGTATTTTTATGTATGTTTATCACTCGCACTCTTCACTTAATCCAGTAATCTCAGCAAACCATGTCCGATTTTCTTGTAATACTACAAAGTCTTGTACCCAGACATTTCGTACTACCGTCTTTCCATGTACCTCTTTTTCTACCTGTGTTTTATAACAATTTCAATTCATACACTCCGCAGGGAGTGCAACTATAAGATGTCAATAGCATCTTATTTAAACTTCCTCTTTTACACGATACGGGCACCACTCTGGTACTTTCGGTAATTCCTTATCCCGTTCCACGTATTCGGCAATTTTCTTTTTATTGACACCACAGTAATAGTCAAAAGCATCTTCAAAGGAATCTGCCGTTATCGTTCTTTCTGTATAATGAAATGGACACTTATTACATTTTTCAATTTCTATTTGTATCTTTGCCATATTCATACCTCTTGTATGTATTCCTATAACGCCGCTATTACGATACTTTTATCTGCATTTCCTGAAATCCTTAACATACTTTTCCCCTATTTATTCTTTATAGAAATCAAACACCTGCTCTATTTTACTTTCACAAATGTCACATCCATAGTCCTGTGGATCATCAAAACCGTAATCATGATGGCAATTCGTACAAATCCATCTGCCAAACATACAAGGATTATCCAATTCTATAATATCAATCAACTCAAAATAATCGACTCCACCGGCAACACATTTCACTGTAAGTTTGACGCCTTTCATTGTCTTTGCATTTTCTCTGAGTTTCTGTTTTAATTCCTTGTCCTTTACTTCTACGGTGGCATAATAACATTCCGTATCAATCACTTTATAAAGAATAACAAGCTTTACATTATCTACGCCGCTAAAAAGCATTTGATACAAATCGCCTGTTAAAGTTATCTGTAATCCTTTAAAGGTATCCGTAAAAGACTGTAACATTGGACTATTTGCAAGTACCATTTTATATTCCTCTGTTTGGGAAAGCGTTCCATAGTCCAAATTTGAATTACAAACAAATCTGATAGCGTCATCTAATGTTTTCATATATTGCTCCTATTATTCATAAATTTTGATTCCAGCGTCTTCCAATGTCTTTTTTGCTTCCTCTTTGGTGAGAAAAATACTTTTTCCAATTTCATTCAAATTATTATAACTTAATCTTGTCTTCCAAATGTTACGACAGTTTTTGCAATGATCCCCCATGCAGCCATTGGTTTCTTTCCCTAACAGGCAAATCTCATATACTTCCGCGCCAATATATTCTTTAATGATATCCAGTGCATCATAAATTTTTTTCATACCATTATCTCCTTTTTTATAAATATCTGTTTTCGATTAGTAGTTCTGACAAAAGTGTTTTCATAGCAGATAATTGTGACATAATCATTTTAAGTTCCTGATCTGCTTTCTCCTGCTTTTGCTTCTTAATTTCTGCCAGGCGCTCTTTTTCTTCTTCCGTAAGAGAATTGTACCAATCGTCATAAAGTTTCTTTTTATACTCATGAATCATATCTATACCACAGATACAATACCAACGTTTTCTGACAAGCTCTGCATACCATGCCATATTTGATTACCTCATAAAATATTATCTATTACTATATGTCAAAAAAAACCGCTAAAAATAAGAAAAACCACTATTTTTTTATCAATGTCATTAAGATAAGCTCTTTTAAGCAAAAAGTAACCCTCCCAGAACTCTACAAAAGAGAAAAGGGAGGGTTGTTTTTATCCGATTTGTGCTATCAAAAAGATTACCAAGGCGATACTTCCGATGCCTGATACAACAATGATGAGTTTATCCAGTATACATCTGAGTGTTTCTGGTATCCCATGCATTATTGCTTCTATAACGTAGGCTATAACGATACTATAAATAATTATACTTTTAACGTTACAGATGGATAGTCTTCATCATCGATAGTAGATTCGAAGCCTTTATCGTCAATAACGGTATAACTATGAATATGCATGTTATGTAGTTCACCATTATCTTTTATTACAGTAAATTCTTTTGGACAATAAAAACTACGTCCACTGGGATTTTGTATTGTTTTACCAGCATATTCATTATTATTAATATATGTTTCACCAACTTTAAACATATTTTATAATTTATCCTTTAATTTCATTATCTGTTCCGGACTCTGCTTCATAGCATCCATATACATCCGAAAAGCTCTTTCAGCAGCTACCGTCTTGGTTTGTCCAATGCTTTCACAGAATTGCTCAAATTCCTCATGTAGTGTTCTGTCGAGATATAAGTTCAAATAACGTCCATCTTTCTTTGGTCTAGGCATCGTATTCCGCATCCTTTTCATCATTGATAACTTTTTGTATGGCATTTATTTCATCTAATAAATACCAATGCTTTTCTTCAGTACATATATCATAATTATCCCACATATCAGTTATACTTGATTGCCACCCAATCGCAATACAAGTTTTATCATTCAAAAGGCTAGATAAGATACCAGTTTCTTCTAATAGATTTGATTCATTTTCAAAAGACTTAAATGCATCAATTACTAAAGAAATATCTTCTTTCTTTACTAATGCATAATCATAAGTAGACCCGAGAATAATTCGTTCATTCATTGTAAGTCGTTCATCTTCAAAAAGCTCCCAAAGCTTCTGTTGTTCCACACAATCACTGTGAACGTCAAAATATTCCAAACCTAAATATTTTTTTGCAAAATAATTCCATATAACTTGATGGTGTCTGGATGCATTTTGAATTTTTCCTGCTAATTCATGGGTTTTATCTTCTTTAAACTTTATAATTTCTATATAACTCATAGTAAGAAACCTCCTTGCTTGTATATAATATATTATAACGCATAATTCGTCATAAATCAACTATAAAATATAATAAAAAATCAGTCTTTTCAGGCTGACGAATAATGTGTTATTTGGTTGATTTATACGTTATAAAGTTGTATAATAATTATGTATAACTATAGACCAAGAGCGTCAGTACTCCGACCAAAGAATTGCTGATGCTCCTTTAACTCAACAATACTTACGTATCAATTCGTTATGTAATATTCGTGGTAGGAATATCGGTATTCCCAAACGAATAATATAATTGTAAATAGAATAACTTTATTCAGACTGGCTACGAAAATCCAGTCCTAAAAGCATGTCTATTTTTAAGATTTATACAAATAAAAATGCCTACAGAAGTTTTGATACTTCGATAGACATTTTCTTTTGATCTTGTAGTCACTTAACTTAATGCCATTTATTTTACACCTGCCTGCTATTTTTAATACATTTTCATCAAATCACTTGGTAACCTCAAATCACCTCTGGGAGATAAAGATACACTACCCACTTTGGGACCATCTGGAATACAGGACCTCTTGAACTGCTGGGTACGGAATCTATGATAGAATATATCTAAGGTCTTTATAATTTCTTCATCTTTTACTTTTGGAAATGCAATTTTAGCAAGTTCTAAAATCTTTTCTTTTCCAAATCCATTTCTCAAATAGTGATATAAGAAGAAATCATGCAAGTCATATTTTCCAATACTCTCTTCTGTTTTCTGTACCATATTCCCCTTTTTGTCTGTAGGCAGTAATTCCGGAGAAATCGGCAAATCCACAATATCCTTTAGAACACCTTTTGTAGATCTTGTACCATTATCTTCTGCATAGATGTCTGCATAAGTATCTACCAGATATTTTACCAGAGTTTTAGGTACACCAACATTTACAGCATAATTACTCATATGGTCACCATTATAAGTGCACCATCCGAGTGCTAATTCTGATAAATCGCCAGTGCCAATTACTAAAGCATTCAACATGTTTGCCTTATCAAATAAAATCTGTGTACGTTCTCTTGCCTGCACATTTTCATAAGTAATATCATATACGTTTAAAGGATGCCCAATATCTTTTAAATGTTGTGTGCAAGCAGCCTTGATATCAATGGATGCATAGGTAGTACCTAAATGTTCCATTAACTCTTCTGCTAATCCTTTTGTCTTATTTGTGGTGCCAAATCCAGGCATTGTAAAAGTATAGATATGTTTTCTGGAAATTCCAAGTGCATCAAAAGCAATACAGGTAACAAGTAATGCTAAAGTAGAATCTAATCCCCCGGAAATACCGATGACTGCATTATCTAATCCTGTTGCTTTTATTCTCTGTATCAGCCCTTTTGCCTGTAAATTTAAGATTTCCGCACAACGCTGTTTTCGTTCCTCTTTATTCTTCGGTACAAAAGGATAAGGTTCTACTTTATCCGGCAATTCATATGGAAATCCTGACACAAAGATTCGATTCGTTACAATATCAGGCACATTCACCCAGACATCACTATTGTATTTGCGTCTGTCATTTACACATTTCTCAATATCAATGACGTTCACAATCATAGCTTCATCCTGCATAATATCTGTGGTTTCTGCTAAAATTTTTCCATTTTCTGCAATTATACAATGCCCGGAAAATACCAAATCCGTAGAACTCTCTCCTGCGCCACTGGATGCATACACATATCCTGCACGACATCTGCCAGATTGCATTTTTACCAAATCTCTACGGTATTTTCTTTTGCCAATGAGATCATTACTTGCGGAAGGATTCACAATAATGGTTGCCCCAGCTCTGCTTAACAATCCACTTGGCGGACTATCCACCCATAAATCTTCACAAATTTCGGTTGCAATCACTACATCGCTTTCCCCTTTTAATAATAACTTTTCAGAAAAAGGAACTGTATCCCCTAGCAGGCAAATCGTATTCGATGTACGGCAGGTAGCAGATACAAACCATCGTTTTTCATAAAACTCTCCATAATTTGGAATATATGTTTTTGGTACAACACCTTTAATTTCACCACTCTGTATATATACTGCGCAGTTAAATAATTTTCCATGATCTTCCACAGGCATTCCCACGCAAACTAAGACACGGTTTCCACTTGTTGCAGTTTTTATATCTCGTAAGGCATATTCAGTCTGTTCTGATAATTCCTTTCTGAGGAACATATCGCCACAGGTATATCCCGTCAAGCTTAATTCCGGAAACACCAAGAGTTGCACATGTTCTTTCTCCGCTTTTTTAATATAGTCACAGATACGTCTTGCATTTTCAAAAACATCTCCCAAAACAATAGGAAATGTAACTGCTGCTACCTTATAAAATCCATATCCAAGATTTGGTTTACTATTCATAGTTTCCTCCCATAGACGTCCCAGTTCTTTTTCGTGATACAAAGCCAGTTCTGTTTTTTCCTGCCAGGGCGTTCTTTATCATGCGTTTTTATCTGTCGTTTCCCAGTCTCCATGTAATACATCTGTTTAAATAGTCTACATAATCCGCATTCTTACACATACCCTTACCCGGAGTATCGGAAATTTTTGCTACATCCATGCCATTACATTTTGTCGTTTTCATTACAATATTTAGCGCAGGCACATCGGTGTCATTACTGATATAAGTACCAATACCAAATGCTACGTTTGCCTTTTCGTTAAAATATCTATAAAGTTTGTCTGCTTTTTCGAAATTCAGACTATCACTGAATAATAATGTCTTTGTTTTTGGATTAATTCCCAAAGCTTCGTAATGTGCAAGCATCTTTTCTCCCCATTCATAAGGGTCTCCACTATCATGTCTTACGCCGGAAAATAAGGTTGCATATGTAAGCTGGAAATCTCGTAAGAAACAATCTGTCGTGATGGTATCTGTCAGGGCAATACCATTTAAAACACCGTATTCCTTTACCCAGGCATCCAGTGCATACCAGTTAGAATATGCCGGATTATGCTTGTGATTTCCCTGTCCGGTACACATAATCCATTCGTGGGCCATTGTACCTACTGGCGTAAGATTATATTTCTTTGCTAAATATACGTTAGAAGTGCCTACAAATTTGGATGGTGCGGGGATTTTTGCATCCGCCAGTGTTTTAACTGCTAACTCCTGTGCCTCTGCCGATAATCTACGTCTTAATCCAAATTCACTGAAATTTCCGAGTTCATAAGTACCATCTGTAAGCTTTTGTACCTTATCCATCAGTCTCTTATGGAAGGAAGTATACAGTGTATCATAATCGTAATTCATACGGAAAAATACTTCATTTACAATCGCCAGTGTAGGAATCTCATACATGGAAGTATTTAACCAAGTGCCAGCAGCTTCAATGGATAATCCACATTCCGCATCGGTTGTAATTGTGAAATCCTCATATCTGGGCTGCCACAGTCTTAAGAAATCCACATAAGACCCCTTGATCCATTTGATATTTTCCAGATAAAACAGTTCATCTTCTGTAAATCGCAATTCACAATATGCTTTGATCTGTGTCTTAATTTCCTCTACCATAGCAGGAGTAAAGAACACATCTTTGTTTCGACACTTAAACGTCCATGTAGTTTTATAGGAACTAAACTGGTGGAAAATCGTTTGCCCCATAGAAAATTTATAAGCGTCTTGTGTTAATAAGCTGTTGATTATTCGTTCAAATTTCATATTAAGCGTCTCCTATTCCAGATAAATTTTGTTTCATTACAATAACATTTTTATATAGTGTTTTATTACGGTATTTACGCGCTCTTAAAGCTGCATAAGTACATGTTTCTTTTTCTATTGGATCATATACCTTTATATCTGAGTAATTTTCTTTTTGACAACATTTGTATTTTGTTGCGTCAATATTTTCCAATTTTATTCCATTAACAAATATACCTTCTGCCGATTTTCGAATTAATGAATTTACTGACGTATTATATTTGTGTGCTATTTTTTCAATAGAATCATAAGTTTCTTCGATACTTCCATTTTCAAAGTTTATAATATGTTTTGTTTTCAGGTGATGATTTTCACTTAAATGTTGTCTATGTTCATCGCTAAATTTTTTACCTAAATGTCCTTTACTTATTTTTTCTTTTGTTTTTTGTGACATTTTATATCCGTGCTTTTTCTTTGTATCTACAATAAGTTTTGCTGATCGAGAAGTGCATCCACCAAGTCCGCCAGGATGTCGATTGTATCCATTTGGCTCTAACGTATTATAATAAGAAATCCAATATTTTTCTCTTTCAGAAACTATATTTCTTGTTTCATCATCTATAATTTCTTCTAAAATTTCTTTTTTAAAAGATTTACGACCATACTTTTTGTATGCTTCCTGAATTCCAATTCCTTTTCCCATATATTGTCGATTACATTCTTTTTTTACAATGTGCTGTCCTATATAGGATTTCCCATTTATCATATTTGTTATTTTATAAATACAGTACTTTCTTTTAATCTTTTTCTCCTCCTCTTACAGATCCTTTGTCTGCAACATATCTACCTGAATCAGTTTCATCGCTTCAATCGCTGTCTTGTGAGTTTCTGGAGTTACACAGGCACATGCATCCTCAATAACACAGATATTTGCTTCCGGCAAGGTTGCCTTTGCGATTGCTACGTTACTCAATACGCAGATGCCCGTGCAGAAGCCAACGAAATCAATTTCCAAATTCGGTCCATATGCTTCCCAAAGTTTCTGATACTTGGGAATTATAGAAATAGCACCAAAAGTGGGCTTTTTAAAGACTTCTATTTTATCCGGATCGTAATTTCTTTTAATGGCAGCATAAACATCAGGATGAATCATCCAGCCGTCCGTAGGTGCCCAAACACCAGTAGGTACGATACAGTGTGGTACCGGCAAATTTTTACCTTCTTTGGTTTCCATATAATTCTCATCATGGGAATCCATCGTAAGAATAATCTCATCATATTTCTTACTATTAATCATTTCTACAATCTTTGGTACCGCAGCTTCGCATTCCTTATTACCTAAAGCTCCTGTAATAAAATCATTCTGTGCATCAATTACCATCAAAACTTTCATACTCATAAGTTATTTCCTCTCTTTTTGTATTGTTTGTAAAATCCTACGACAGCTATTTATATCAGAACTACTTAAATATGGTACGGTTTCTTTTAGATAGGTTATATTGTCGGTTACTATTGCTGTTCTTACCTTACTGGAAGAAATATCATCTCTTTCCATTGACTTTAAAGTAATTCGATCCCAAATATAGTCTGGGAACCATTCTTTAATAATTGCCTGGTCATCATTATAATATAATGTAAAGTCCTTTTGTCCAATGGCTCCTACAATATTATAATAAAGATATAATCCCCACTCTTTTGCTACTGTTTTATAATTTTGATTATCACTGCCTACATTACTATCATATGGAATATTCTTATCAGCACTCCAATCCGGTAGTTTTATTGCTTTTATTTGGTCGAAATTCCATTTGTAATAACAAAGCATTTGAAGATATTGTTGCCATCTTTGATTGATAGAAAAAGGATTTCTTTCGGTCATAGATTTATCAGCACTTCCAATGATCAATAATACTCTGTCATTTTCTTCCAAGGCTTTTTTAATTACTTTTACATGGCCAATATGTAATGGCTGTGCTCTGGTAATGATTACTCCATATTTCATAATTTACCCTCTTTGTTTATATTGATAAACTTTGGATGATCTGGAACTTGTAAACGGTTTTGCTGTGATATCCAGCGCTTCTATTTTTTCCTGCACAAAATCCCTAAAATTTGATTTATATAAAGATTTTTGTGATAAAATCTCATATACTCTTTGCAAGTCCGGCAAAGTGAATTTTTGGGGTACCAGATTAAAAGCAATATCGGTATACATGACTTTATTTTTCAGCCGTACCAACTCTTCTAAAATGATATCTGCATGGTCAAATGCTAATACATCTCCATCCTGCACAGGAATCTTATTTTCGATCGTTAATATTCCATTTTTAAAAGTCTTTGTTTCTAACTGATATTTTATATGAATATTTTTTTCTTCATTATGAAATCTCAAATAATCATCTGAAATATCAATATCAAACCAAAGTGCATCCTTTGCATCATCTCCGGCTTTTACATTTGCCTGATATCCAAATGGTAACAAAGCAGCATAAGCAATGTCGATTACCCGCATTCTGGGATCTCTATCCGGTTTGCTCATTGTATAAATCTGTTCCAAATAGATATTGGTAAGACCTGTCTCCTCCTGCAGTTCTCGACAAGCAGCTTCATATGCCGACTCCCGTATATTGATGAATCCCCCTGGCAGAGCAAAACAGTTGATGAATGGATGGTCTTTTCTCTTGATTAGTAATATCTGCAAACAACTAAAATCCTGTTTTATACGAAGCACCATCATATCCACTGTTACAGATGGTCTCTCATAATCTCCCGGATTATAATTTGCCAAAAATTCTGCTTCGGTAAGTCCCGCAGCATTTCGCTCCATTTCTTTATCCTCCCAAACATAGTAGTTTTTTACTACTATGTTTTACCTACTATATAGTAGTTTTTTACTACTATGTCAAGCGATTTTTTTTGCATTTGTAAAATTAATTACTCAGGGCTGTAATTTCATCGATAATTAATGTGTTTAACTTATCTGCCATTGTAAGTGCAGCGTTATTTTCCCAATAAGCTTTTTCTGCAATCATTTGTTTTGCGGTTTCCTTTGCAGCTTCCTCTGTATCAGCCATAATACCTAAGCTATAAGGAAGTGTCGGATAATCTTTCTTATGTAATGTTACGTTATAAATCATATTGCCCTCCTAATATTCACCCAATACTATCGTATCCTGTTTCAATCATTCTGTTTCCATATTCATAATATTATGTGAAAATGAAATGCAAATAGTCACATAATATTACAGTGCACTCCGTAGCATTAGCTACGTTCGTTTTCGTCTTCTAAATCATAACCTCTGTATGATTTCCCGATTACCTTAACTTTTGTTCCTTTTTCGAAATAGCCTGCACAGCTATCAAGTTTTTTTGTTGTAGTTGCCCAATTACCAATCTCAAATCCATTTTTATTTTTTACATATGCCATATTTTTTATCATCCTTTCTAAAAAAATGCTAAGTTTCGTTTGCCTTTTTACTAAATAATACACTGCACAATTTTATATCCCATCTTGTCCAAATTGCATTCAGATGATTTTAATTTACAATCACCTGTAAGCATATCAAACGTAAAATCAGATATAATACTGAATTTTGTTTTAGTATCATTCTCGATTTCATCTATTGCGTTGTCAATTATCTTGTCTCTTTCCTTTTCATCTGTGATACCGCATAGATTATTTGCCAATCGTTTTGCGTAATACTTTGACCTTTCGATTAAGTATTCTACATATTCATCGGCTGATTCTTTTGTATCAAATATCATAGGATTTCTATCTTTATCAAATACAGATATTCGTTCATTCTTTTTGTTGAGCATTGAATATTCTAAAAAACTGTTCTTATTTCCGCACTCAATAGCCCATCCGAATTTTGTATCTTTCCATCCTTCTAATGATTTCCGTCTCAATTCTTCGCCAGTTTTTCTGTCAAGGAAATATAATACCTTATCAATTCTTCCTATGAATTTCATTGACGTAATACAATCTCCATTTCCAGATTTAATCATTTCAACCGCATCTCTAATTCTGCCTGAATAACTGAAACGTAAGGAACTTTTACAATCTGTATTTAATTCGTTGTCCACTTCAAAGTATTTCCCATATTGTTTATCTGTTTGAATTATTTTCTTTCTTGAGCCGTCTGCAAAAATTGCATATTCATTTATTTTTCCATCTACTAAGCATTTTGCTACTCTAAATTTCTTCATTTTGTTTTTCTCCAATCGTCCAAAGAAATGCGAATTTCTTATTCTGCATTATATGGTTCACAATTTTTCTTCCATGCTGTGATTTTTACTTTTACTTCACTATCTTTTATCTTCCTTTTTAGTACCTATCGTTTTTCTCTATTTATATATGTATAAAAAAACCGTAAGAATAGATATTTTTCTTACGGTTTTTCTAGTTTTATAAATCTATTTCATTTGGATTATTTATTAATAAAAGTCGGCAGGGTGAGATTTGAACTCACAATGTATCTTACGTCACGATTTTACAGACCGCTTGCTTCAGCCTTTTGCATACCTGCCGATAGTAAATTTATGACAATGTATATTTTACATACAATGAATTGCATTATCAGTACCCATAGAGAGACTCGAACTCTCACGCTTTCGCAACTGTTCCTAAGGCAGCCGTGTCTACCATTTCCACCATACGGGCATATTGAGGGTGAAGGATGAGATTTGAACTCACATGAGATTTCTCCCGGCGGAATCACAATCCGCTGCGTCTACCAATTTCGCCACCGACACCATATTTTAATTAATGCATCCGGAGGGATTTGAACCCTCAAATTAATCGGGTCTGAGCCGATCCCGTCTGCCAGTTGCGGCACGGGTGCATATATAACTACAATACCTCTTGTGGAATTTCCATCCTAATCATTATCCAAAAGAGGCATATGACTCCAACGGGACTTGAACCCGGTATCCCTGGCTTGAAAGGCCAGTGTCCTAACCTTTAGACTATGGAGCCATTTTTTATCACAATAATATTATCTATTGTTGTTTGAAAGATTTTAGCTAATACAACCAGATTATCGATTGTTGGCATTGCTACTCCCTGTTGCCATTTGTATATCGCCTGTGGAGTAGAAAATCCAAATATATCCTGCAAATCCTTTACCGTCATGCCAACCGCTTTTCTCATTGTTATAATATTTTGTCCTGTACTTTGCATATCAATTGTAGGCATTGTCATAATCCTTTCCATAAAAAAACACCACCTGCCAGAATTAGGTAAGTGGTTACTTGGGTTTGATTATGATCTATTTTTCCTAAATGGATCAATTCCAATGTATAATATCTACCTTATTCTTGGCATTACAAATAACACTGTTTTCATGCAGCAATAATTCGTGTTCGTATTCATAATGCTCATAAAGTCGATTAAACATTGTCTTATCCTTTCCCACATTTACTATGCGTTTTTTCTTTATCTTTACTTTTATTATATCACATTTTCAGAAAATATCATTATACTTGTAATATAATGGATGCTGATACAGCCTACTGGATATCTTGGGATACTTACATATCACTCCACAAACCAAATGCATAATGCATCAATGTAGGATTTTATCGATGATTCGAAGATTAACCGGCATATATTTTCTTTTTATTAGCATACACATTTACAGTAGCATGGTATTTTTATAATAATAAGAATAATATATTATTGCCAAGACGATTGATGGGTTTATCCACCCAGAAGATGATTCAAAATTAAGCATTGTAAATTAACCATTCACCATTGAGCATTTAAAGCTTTTATCGATATCTTCGATAAACATAATTTTCTTTAATAGCTTAAAAGGCTATTGCATTTTTCACGAATGCTTGTTTTATTCTTTAATTATTTATCCTATCCCAAAGAATTAAATGGAGGTATGTAACTTTAAGTTTTCGTATCATCATCCATATTTTATTTTTATTTATCGCAGGACTGGATAAAATCCAGTCCCGCCACCGTAATCAATACGGCGATCACCTATTTTATACCGGTACCTCAATCTTAGTAATACAGTTACTAATCTGCAGCTTCGCATCAACAGTTGCATCGAATTCCTCGATATACTGTTCCAGTTCTGCAATCTTCTTATCAAGTTCCAGAGGATCTACTAAGGATACCTCTCCACTCTTACGCATCGGTACTGCAATAGAATCATAATCCTCCGGCTTTACCGCAGACTTATCCTTTGCAGCAAAGGAAGTCATAACTACATTATCGATCTTCTTTTCCAGATCGGCGTTCTTGCTATTCATACTGCTAACAGCAAGGTCTCTCTGATTCTTCATGGCACGCAGTAATGTCTTCTTGTATGCCAGGGAAGCCTTGGTATCGATAGCCTTTGCTACTGTCATGGTTTCACCACAGATATCTACGGTAGTTACTGCATTGGAAGCTACAATCGCTGCCTTGATATTATCGCGTCTCTTAATCAGACTATCGATGGTATCATACGAAGACTGTGCCTCGGTCTTAAAAGTTTCCTTCGTCTTAGACGGAGTTACATTATTATCTGCAGTCTTTGCATCCGCAATAAACTTTGCGGTCTTAATCGCACGGTCAATTCTGGAATCCAGAGTCTTCAGTTCATTCAGTGCTTCTGTAACTAACATCTCAGTCATAGTTGTAGTCTTTGCCATATTTATACGCTCCTCTTATCATTTTATACACACATCTTAGTTACATATGCTTATGTCAAAAAAAACCGTAAAACTTTGCAAAAATCGAAAACTTTTTTTTATTTTTTTTGAAATTATTTTTGATAATCCATTTTATGTGACAAATATTTATACTTTTTTCACTTATAAATTACAAATCTAATGCCATCTCTTCGAGCTGGCGTTCCCTGGCAGCAAGGTAATCATCGAGTATCTTCTTTTGTTCCGCTACTAAATCATATACCTGACAAAACTGTTCGAATGGAATTTCTACACTATATCTGGCTTGGGAATATGCCCGTCTAAATTCCATTAAAAATTTGTTTCTGATTTGACATTCTTCTGGGGTAGATGATTTATATAATGGCACAAATACACTAATCTTCTTTACCAATTTTACCAGATCGTGATCATTCGTAAGATATCCTTTTGGCAGCTTATAATCCGGGTTTAGATCCATCTGTATTTGTAAAAAACCTTTATAAAATCGTTCCAATGTATTGGCTAATGCAGCATAGTCATCGGAGCAATATTCTATTGCACCATTTTTTATCATACCAAGTCTTTTCCACATTGCATTGGCATGATTCAGATAAGGATAATCCTTTTCCTGCATGGGGGCACTTTCCGGTAAAATCATAGTAAAGTACCTGCCTTCCATACAGTTTCTCCAGCAGGAGTGTCCGGTCCATCAAATTCCGCAATTAACTCGATATTTATAGTATTTTCCCATGTCATTTCATAATCAGATAAAAATGTAATTACAGATTCTGGCAATTCTGTTTCATTGGAAAAGATGAGATACATATCAAATTTCTTTGTGACGCCACCATTTTCAATATTATAAGCAGGAATACGAATTTCCTGTAAAAGATTCTTCACACTTTCCGGAATAAGTGTAACCACTTCTGTTATTTTTCTTTTCTGATTTTCTGTCATATATAAATTCATAATAATTCCTCTCCTATATTTTTAAAATAATTCGATAATATCTAATCCTTTTTCCAAATCGAAATCACTATATTTTTCAATATCTTCTTCTGTATGAATATCTTCAAGAATCTGTTTCAACTCACTGATATTATTCTGTAATTTGGTAATATCTTTTTCGAGTAACTGTAAACCTTCATACGTTTTTTGTTTTCTTTCCTCTATTGTCATTTAACATATCCCCCATAATATTTGATCACATTTATATATGTCAAAAAATTCCGTAAATATAGACAAAAACCCACAGAAAAAATATCTGTGGGCTATTTTTATAATTCGTCTCTATTTTTTAACTCTGCTGCTGCACGTTCTCGTTCCAGTAGGAAATGTGCAATCGCTTTATCCCAATTTGCTTCATCGGATAAATTTTTATCTTTATTTTTTCCATAATACGTAAAAAGCTGCATTAATGCTCCGCTTCCCGCAGTACCATTTGTCAATTGTTCGTCCAGCTCATTTCGCCATTCTCCTAAAGGATCCATGTGTTCTCTGGATAAATATCGGTCCAATTGCTTAAATGCCTGTTGTAGCATTACTTCAATGGAATGCTGCCTAAACATTTCTTTTTTCAAGGCGTCATAATCATTTTCTTTTCCGATTTCCGGTAAATGATTTACTAATGTCATCCACATCCTCGTGCCAAATTCTTCTTCGGTCTTAATCTCTTTAAATGGGAATTTAAAGGGTCGTTCGATAATTCCACAAGGACCAAAAGATATACAAGGATATTTTGAATGTCTGCCTTCCAAGGGAATATCTTCTGATTGTCTTTTTGCAAATGGGATTTTATAATATTCTAATGCGGCTTTTCTATGATTATCATATGCAGTTAATGATAAATTTTGGATAACCACTACGGATTCCGTAACCGGTTTTTTATCTTTGATGGTATAAAGAAATATATTCGCATGTTCTACATTTTCCCACATCATTCGAATACAATGATCCAAGCTTTCTTCATTGGAAAAATATCCTTTTATTCTAAAAGTTGGAAAATAGGTATTGGGATTTTGCCCTTCATACATGCCGCCACCAGGAATAAATTCTATATTGGGATCATTTTTTTCTTCATTCCATTTTTTTATGGTTGCATACATCTTTCGTTCTTTATCTATTTCCGGAATAAATTGTAAATCATAAACACGGTCAACTGCTGGTACGATTCCATTTTCAATAAATAAGGCAAGATCAGGAAGACCATAAGAAGAAATATGATTCATATCATTTTTCCAACTATCGCCTACTTCATTATATGGTACTTTATAACGATCTAAAACTGACATATTTTTAATTCCTTTTTTCTTTTACTCTATATTGTTTTTTATCTTTTGTCAACGGAAAACGGGGATTACAAAAAAGTAATCCCCATCTGATTTAAAACTCTCCGGTTAAAGGTGCCTTGGCAGTGGAAACAGTAGATGTTACCATGAATGCAACAGGAGAAAAACTGGTGAAAGTACCGGTCACTGTAAGATCATCTCCAAGTACCCCAGAACCAACAACTTCCCAAGTATAAGGTGCATTGGGCTGTCTATGTAATACGTATACCATATCGCCCTTTTTTGCATTAGATACCTTAAAAGGAATCTGGACACCACCTGCAGGAATTTCTCCATTATAAGATACATCTACGGCTGCCACCAGTTTTGCATCTGCGGGTACGTTTAAGTCTTTTAATACGGATGCGGTGGAGGTTACAGATACTACCTGCTTAGCAAGCTGTTCCGAAGGTACATTTACGGTGACATCTTTTACGGTAGTATTTACTTCCCTGGCAGAGGAAATAATATCAATTCCACTCTCTGTTTTTACTACTGGGGTAGCTTCCGGGCTATTTGCTGCCATTGCTGGAATTGCCATTGCTACTACCATTACACCTGTTAAAATTAATGCATATACTTTTTTCATTTTTGAGTATCTCCTTTTTTATTTTATATTTATTATAAACAGCAAAGCTGATTACAATCGTTTTTGTAGTTTTTTGTTATTATATTTATCTCTTATCTTTCTATGATAGATTTTTTAAGTTCCTCATCTGTTAGGATATATTCTTTGTATCCATTGATAAATTCCAATTCATATGTATTTTGAAAACTATTTCCAGATTTCTCTATCATTTTTATATAATTTTCAAAGGTATGTAACATAACTGTATCTTTGATTAAAGTACAATTTATTAAATTTTTTGAAATGAAATTTGCTGTTTTATTTAATTCAAAGGCTAGTGAATACATATCCCTATCGTTTATCTCAGAGATAATTTCTTTTTGTAATGGAATGATCTGTTTTTTGTAATTGTCATATAATCCGAAATAAATATTTTCTTTATTTACTTTGCATAATAGATAAATATAGCTATGATGTGATAATTCTACATATCCAATTACAGTATGATCTTGTTTTATATTATTTAATGCCTTTTCCTGTCTTAATTGTCCTTTTATATCATTAACTTTACTACATACTTTTGCAAATTCTTGAATATTGAAGTTTTCTTTGGATATTTCAATTCCATTATAATAAAAGGAGTCTTTGATATTTCTAAGAATAGCGACATTATTAGGTAATATCATAATTTCCTCCATATAATTTAATTTTATCAATGAGTACTTCCTGTACTCTTTCAGAAATTTCTTCTTCTGTATGGTTGTTTTTTATCCATTCAAACGTAATTCTTCCTAAATCATTTAAAGTCTCTCTAAAGCCAGCAAGAATCATTTGACTTAAACAGATATAATTGCCATATTTTTCTTCTTCTGTATTTCCTTCTTCTAACGCATAAACTCTTATGGCTTCCTTATACATATTCATAGGAATGCTTACCTTAATTCCATCTATATCAAATACTTTCATATTATTATTTTCCATAATTTTATAATCCTCTTATCTTTCTATTAATGATTGTTTTAATTGTTCATCTGTAAGGATATATTCTTTATATCCATTGATAAATTCCAACTCATAGGTATTTTGAAAACTGTTTCCAGATTTCTCTATTGTGTCTATATAATTTTCAAAAGTATGCAACATAACTGTATCTTTGATAAGTGTTTTATTTATTTCTCCTTTTAATATAAATGTTGCCGTTTTATTTAAGTTATGTGATAAAGAAAAAATATCATCATCACCTAAATCTTTAAAACAATTTTTTGACAATGGTATAATACGACAAAGGGTATTATCATATAATCCAAAGTAAATATTATTATGATTTATGCTACATAATAGATTTAGATTACTTTTTATTGAGTAAATCACTCCTATGAGAGGATGGTTTTTTCGTATATCATTTAATACTTTTTCTTCTCTTAGTTGATGTTTAAAATCATTTATTTTATCACATACTAAAGCAAATTCTTCTATACTAAAATTTTCTTTCGATATTTCGATTCCATTATAATAAAAGGAATCTTTAATATTCCTTAGTACAGAAGTATTATTTGGTAGGATCATAGTTTCCTCCATATAATCTGATATTATCAATAATAATCGGTTGTACATTTTCTGAGATTTCTTCATTCGTATAATGTTTTTTTACATATTCGAATGTAATTTTTCCTAAATCATCTAAAGATTCACGAAAGGCTGCCGCAATAATATTTCTGAGATAAATACGGTTTCCTTCTTTATCTTCTTCTGTT